>CEWK01268305.1_pt1 | contig 10407 bp, 11 predicted proteins | sample 531431 | NCBI WGS metagenome assembly CEWK01 (sample SAMEA2623059, study PRJEB7988) | marine metagenome | isolation source: saline water (ENVO:00002010), including
GCCTATGTAACTCATAATTTATCCATCTCCTCTTTTACTGCTGTCCATGTTAATTCTGAATGAGGATTTGTTGTTGTTGTAATAGCTTCATCGTTATCATTGACACCTGTGTTCCACTCTATACTGTTAAAAGTATTTTCATTTACAATTAAACCTCTAAATGTAAGTTCAGTATTATTTCGTAAATTTTCTATTGCTATAAATAATTTATCTACATCTGTAAAACTCATGCTGAAATCTCCTGTAAAATAATATTAGATACTGTTCCACCACCACTTATATTATCACTACCTTTCATTTGTATTGCACCTTGTGAAGCTTTGTATTGTAAATAAATTACAGGTGATGTGGAACTGGGTGAATAAAAAGCTGATAAACAACCTGCATTTTCTATTCTTGCATTATTATTATTTGCAACATCAGAAAAATAAAACATATTTGCATTTAATTCAGTTCCCTCATTATTTAATATTCTTACATAACATTCAGGAGTAGCTACACTTCCATTTCCTCTTACTTTTACATTAAAAGGTACAATAACTAATAGGGAATTACTTGAAGATGCCATCGTAAAACTAGCTGAAGTTAATGCTGTAGCAAAAGATGAGCTTGAAGTTTCTACTGATGTAGCTAAAACAGTTCTTGCAACTTGTAAAACTTTACCTGCACTGATATTTGTTAACGCACTTCCATTAAGAGCAGGTAGTGTTGTTCCACCTAAATTAGATGCGTCTATTTTTGTAAAAGGCATATTATGGTTTCTCCCATACTGTATGTGTTAAGTTACCTTGCTCATCTCTAGCAAGTAGCTCGTCATAGTCTGCTTCAGAATAATTCTGTGGTATATCTCTTAAAGATTTTCTCCATGCCGTTTGCTCAGTAGTCATTTCTCCTCTAAGCACCCACCAATCAGTTTCATTTAAAAACTGTTGTCTTATTCTTTTAATTCTAGAAAGTTTAGACGCATCACTATTATATTCTGCAATATCTTTTTCTCTTTGTGCTTTTTCCTCATCTGTAAAAGGAGTAGGCACACCATTTATTATATTAATTAAATCACTCATGAATTTACTATCCCATATACTCTAATGCTATGATACGATAATGTACCTGCATTTGTTTCAAATTTAATTCCATCATTATTTGTATTACTGTGCATACCCATACCTATGTAACTCGCATAAAGTTTCGCTGATCCACCATTTCTATAAACAAGAGTGCCAGACATCATAGAACGAGAAAATACATCTGTGTTAGGATCATAAAAAGTTAAATCAAAACTAACAAAATCTGAATTAGAGTCTGAATTAATATCAGCGGCGGCAATAGAAAAAGATGTTGTTTGATTATTTGCTCCTGAATTTTGTTGACCAACATTGTTACTGCTATCAACATGGCTTGACCTTTCCATAATAGAATAAGTGCTAGCATTTACATCAGAGCCACCAGACCTAAATCTAGCTTTAACGTACGTATCTGTTGATGGAGCAATCATACCTATAACTTTGTATGCTCTATAAGTAGAAGAAAAAACATTATCAAAAGTAACTGCACTAGCTGAACTTGAACTTTCTGAGCCGTTAAGATAAATTAATCCACCACCTGCATTTGCAAAACTTAAAACACCATTACCGTCTGTTTGTAAAAATTGATTTGCATCACCATCGTTATTTGGCAAGGTGAGTGTGTAACTAGCATTCGCTGAATGTGGAGCTGATTTTATTTTTATACCATGTGAATTTTGCGAACAGTTAAGTTGGATATAACCATCTTGAGATCCACCATCACCTTTTGCTTCTAATGATGGTACACTAGAAGTTGAAACAAGGTTTAGTTTATCTACTGTTATAGCATCGTTTTGTACTTTTGCTGTGGTAACTGCATCTGTTTTTATTTTAGCAGCCGAAACACTATCATCCGTTGGATCAACCGATTGCATTGTTCTACCAACATATAATATTTCTACTCTATTATTATTTAATGTGCCACCAACTGTTAATGTAGTGCCACTTACAGAATAGTTATCATACGATTGAACAACTGCATCTATTGTAAGAAGTATATCTTGAACAGAAGTAACAGCTCTATCTAATGTAATTGTTGTGCCACTATTTGATGTACTAATTTGTTTTTGTACTGTTTCAAAAGCAGTAGCAGGTTGATTTCCAATATAACTCATTATGCTACATCCGTTAATAGATTAAGTGTTACAGTTAAATTTCCTGACGCATTATCCGATTGTGCTTGTATTTTGTCCGAAGTATTTAAAACTGTTTTTGGTATTACTAATGCACTACCTGTTGGAACAGGAGCAGTAGGAATAATAGTAAAAGTAGCTGTGCCACTATTATCATATTTTTTCAAAGTAACATTGATAGCACTTCCGCCTGTGTTTGTAAGTGTACCAGAAAAAACTATTGATTTATTACTAGCAGTAAAAACATCGGTTAAGTTTGCGTTAGAAATAACTAAACTTTTTTCATCAAAATTATTTGCCATTATTATTCCTTTCCTTAACCACCAAGTGCTATGCTAAATGCGATGGCATCACCTATTGATGCACCTGTACTTGGCAAGTTTGTTAATTGACTACCATCTACCGCAGGTAATCTTGCTGATCCGTCTAGTTGAACAACATTGTCTGCTGAAGTACCAACAGCTTTTGTTGATGCTGTGCCTAGACCAGAAATTTTTGTATTAGCAATAGTACCTACACCTAAAGTAATATTGCCAGAAGTTGTTATTGGTGATCCTGATATTGTAAATTCTGATCCTGCTTGAGCAATACCAACTTGTGTTACAGTACCACCTGACGATGGAGTAACTTGTGTAAAGGTTATTGCAACTGCTCCAATTGTACCAGAATCAGTAGTACAAAGATGAAAAGAGTCTGCGTTTACACTTCCTTCTTTTACAATAATCATCTGACCTGCAAGTTCGTCAACTGTATCAAAGTCAGGATCACGACTTGCTGTGCCACTTGCTACAACTTTATAAATACCATTTTGTGTATTATCTGATTGGCTTTTAATTAAAACTTTATCATTAGTTGCTAAAGTTACTCCGTCTAAAGTATCACCATTTTGTAAATCAGAAGATAAAGAAATATTACCTGTTGATGCAGCTCTTACTATAATTCTTGTTTTTAATCCTGTAACCAGGTTATCAACATAACTTTTAATTGCTACATCACTATTGTTACTTGGTGATCCAAGACCTGTTATTGATCCACCAGTAATTGCAACATTACTAGAAGCTTGTGTTGATATTGTTCCAAGACCTAAGTTTGTTCTTGACGTACCTGCATTTGCAACATCACTTAAATTATCTGATGCTGTTAGTTTACCATCTAATTGTGTTTGTGCATTGGAAGATAAACTGTTGATAAATTGAAATTCAGAATTTGTTACACTTCCGTCAGCAATCTTTGTAGCATCAATTCCTGTTGCTAATTGAGAATTCGATATTGTTCCTGTTAATGATGATGTTGGATAATTCGTTGCATCGGATAAATTAAATGCAGGAGTAGTGTCTGAGCCACCAAGAGCTAAACTTACTCCACCATAATTTACTGTTGAGTTTACGAGTTCAGCATTTTCAACTCCGCCATTTTTAATTGTTACTGCACCAGAAGATACAGAAAAATTATCAGAGCTAAAACTAGCGATACCCTTATTACTTGTAGTAGCATCTTCACCTGCTATCGTTAATGTTTGACCTGAAGCTGTGGTATCAATACCTTCGCCACCAGCCAACGTAAAAGTTTGTGAGTCTAAATCAACTGCACCTGTTCCACTATCACCTGCATAATCTAAATCTTGTGCTGTAATTTGTGCATCTACATACGTTTTTACTGATCCTTGCGATGGAGGTAATACTGTGCTTGTACCTAAACTATTGTCATCAATTACTGGTATTGCAGGATTAGTAAATGGAGAGCCAACAAAGACATCAACATTTGTATCTGATCCGCTTATTGTACCACTATCAAAAGTAAAATTAATTGTTGTGTTTGTAGAAAAAGAAGAAGAAGCAACCTTACCATATAATGTACCAGTATTTGCACCGACAACTTTTACTCGTCTGTTTGCATGATAATCGGCTGTAACATTTGTTGAAGCAACAGTAACCGATGTTCCTGAAGCTCTTGCAAAAGTACAAGCACCATCACGATCACCAACAATAAACCATTCTTTGTCATTTAAGAAAGAACGAATATCACTTAATTGGTTACGCATTGCATTGTTGACATTAGAAGGTGGCATCCCTTCTGCAATGCTAATGCTATTAATTGTTGTATTGTTAGCTGCCGTTGTTGAATAATTACTTACTGTCATTGTTGCATCCTATAATTCATTAAATTTTGCATTTGATTTTGTGGCATATTAAAAGCACTTTCTCCTAATAATCCTGAAGCAACTCTACCACCACCTGAAGCTGCTACTGAAGGCACATTTATTAAACCTCTTGTTAATGCTCTTGATCCACCATACAAACCTTGTGCTGCAAAAGTTGGTAATATTAATCTTGCAATTAATGATGGAGATATAGCTGAAGCACCTGCAATTAATCTTGATGCAGTTCCACTATCAGGAACAAAATCACCAAAAATTTGATCACCTTCTCTAGCTGTATTAAGCATTAAGTTTCTACCAGTTTTTGTCATTGTTCTTCCAGGAGATAAGTCAGCTTGTTTAATTGCATCTAATAATTGTCTTGATGAAAAAATACCTTCTGTTTTATTAGCTTTTGCCACAGCATCACCAATTGGTTTTAATTGTGCAAATGCTAAATTTATATCTTTTAGTTTTACACCTGCACCTGCGGATAAATTAATTCTTTGTGATAAAGCATCTTTCATTTCATTAAATGCTTCACCTATATATTCGTCAAAACCACCTTTTTTAAAAAATTTTGTAGCATCTTTTCCTAATACTGATTGCAATTTTTTTACATCTGCACCTGAAATAAATTTATTTCCGTCTGCATCAATAGATATTTTATCTTCAAATAAATTTTTTATTCTTTTCAAAAGTAAATTTTTAGAAGCTTCGTCAGTATCAGATTTTGCAATTATATTAACAAAATCATCTTGAAGTGAAGTTATTGATTTTGCATCTAATGTTAATTCTGGTATTATTTTGCTGTATGCTTCATCTAATGTTTCTTTAACTACTCTAAATGCTTCTGTGCCATTTACATTTTTAAGTTTTGTCTGTAAAATTCTTTTAGTTTCTTTATCTAATATTGGCTCTAATGCTTCAATCATTGCAAACTTATTAAATTCTGACAATGATTTTGTTTTTGCCTGAGAAATAGCAGCTCCAACACCAGGTAATGATGTTGATGATGCTTCTATTCCATATAATAAATTTCCTAAAGATCCACTACCTTTTACAGTTTGACCACCTGTTAATCCTATACCTTCTCTTATAAATTTTTTTGCTAAATCAGTTGTTTTAGGTAATATTTTTTCAGCAGCTTTTCCTATACCTGCACCTAGTACAGCACCACCTACAGCACCTTTAATTCTGCTTTCTGCATCTTCACCAACTCCTGCTCCATACAAACCACCTTGCACAGCACCTAATTTGGCTGCACCTTTTATACCGCCAGTTTGTGCTAAATTAATTGCTTTACCAACATTACTTACTGCTCCACCTGTACCTCTAATAGCAGCTCCACTTAGTCCTCTTGCACCTGCTCTTGCAAGTCCTTGACCAACAGCAGTTGCACCACCACTAGCAATCATTGGTAATATTGCACCACCAATTTCACTTCCATAAGCAAGTGTAGGATTAGTTTCTCTAAATCTTTTTATTTTAGCTCTAGCATCAGCAAGTTCATCTTCGTATTTAGTTCCTCTTGTTCGTGATTTGTAAAGTGCTTCTAATTCATCACCAAATCCAAAAGCAACACCTTGACCAAGACCTGCACGAAGCATACCTTCACCTGCACCAACATTGAAGCTACTTTTATTTTTCTTTACAACATCTTTTTCTAAAGAATTTAATATTTCAGTTAAACTACCCATTATTCACCTAAGTCTATTTCTATGTTATATTTTTTTGCTAATTCTATTATTTGCGAAATTTCTAAATCACTAAATCTTTCTTCGATTACTTCACCATCTGCATCTGTATTATTTCTTAATAATCTGAAAAGTTGGTTTTTTGAAAAATTAGGAATATCGGATAAATCTAATTCTAATAATTTTTGAGGATTAATTGTTTCTAAAAAATTATCATTGAATTTAATTAGTTCTTTTTTTGGATAATTTGTAAATCCACCAGAAGTAACATTTATATTATATGTTTCTAGTGCATCTTTATATGTGTTATATTTTTCAGCAAATATATTTGACATTAATCCAATTACAACATCAGGATTAGTAGCTATGTTTGCAGGATCACCACCAAGTGCTAACATAATTCTTGCAGCATCTTGTTCGGTCATAACACCACCGCCAACAACTTCTACTCTGTTTGCTCCAATTAATCCTTGAAACTCACCTGATATGATTGCCTGTTTTAATTCTTGTGGGTTTAAATCATTGTCAGCTAAAATAGTTTTTATATAAGTGTTAAATTGTGTAGCCAACTTCTCCATACCTTGTGGAGCTGTATCAACATTCTCCATATATCGTGCAATTTTTTGTAACTGATTTTCTGTTGTTTCAAGATCGCTTTTAATTTTAATAAAAGCATTACCAGATATATTTGTATCACCTAAATTGCCAACGGTAGAAATTTCTGCCTGTAATTCACCACCAAACATATTATTTCTAAATGGTGTTTCTTTACCATTAACATCAACTACAATTCCACTATCAGTTTGATAAGCATTGTAAATTGATCCATCATTAGGATTTTTTACAATGTAAGCAAAGTCTTTTTTATCGACATTACTTTTTTTTGCAGCTTCTCTTTTAATGTCTAGTTCTTCTCTTGCTAGACTTTTATTTGTAGCATACTCATCTGCCATACCAATAGCTTGACCTAATGTTTGTGGCATAGTTGAATATCCGCTTTGTTGTAATAAACCCATTGCAAAATCAGTACCGTAATCTGATTTTACAAAATCTTTAAATTGATCTAGTAAACCTTTTCTTTTTTTTGCAGATGTATCTTGTGATGTACTAGTAGTAGTAGGTTGTTTGCTTTGTTGACTTAATAAACCCTGTGATGCTAGTTCTTGTCCTTGTGATGCAAAACCAGTTTGAGAAATTTCGCTTGGTACATTTTCTGTTTGATTTGTTGTAGTATTAGGATTTCCAAATTCGAATTCTTCAGGTAAATTAAAAACTACTTTACCATCTTGTACTGTAACAAATTTTCTTTGATTTTCAGGTATTCGTGAATAAACATTATTTATTTGATCTCTTAATTGAGGATAATTTCTTAAAAGAGGATTATCAATGTTAGGATCTACAAATTGTGATCTATCAGTATTAGTAAATATTCTAGGAATAGAAAATCCAGTTTGATTTTGACCATAACCAACCATCATTCGTGGTCTAAATCGGCTAGGAGGACTTGCTTGAATAGAAGGATCACTACTAGCACCGTAAATATTATCAAGTAAAGATCTACCCATATTATATACTTTTGCATTTTTTTGCATCGGTATTGGTAAACCTGTTAATCTATTAACTGGTATTTGCATTAATAAAATCCTCCAAGTAGTCCACCTGCAGCTGCACCAAATAACGGATTGCCAAACATTGAGCTACCGCCAATTTGACCTGCAATTTTTCCACCAGTTAATGCACCACCCAAAATACCTGCACCTGTATTTCTAAAGACAGGTTGTGTAGTTAAAGTTGTTTGTGGAACATTTGCACCAATAGTACCAAGATACTCTCTTAGTTTTAAGAATGGTCTTTGCTGTTCAAAATCAAATCTTCCAATAGCATCTTGTAATTTTGCCATTTCTAGATCTTCACGAGCTGCACCTACTTGTCCAAGTTGTGCAATATCATCGTAATCGGCTTGACCTAAAGATGGAGCTAATTGAACAGCATCAAACTGTCTTTGTCTTTCTGCTGCAAAGTTATCGGCAAATAATCTATTTTGTGCGTCTGCTAATTCTCTTGCAAGTATTTCTTGATTTGCTCCTGATCCTAAACGACCTGCTTTAGTAAATTGTGATTGTACCTGGCTTGTAACATTATCTGCTACTTGCTGTGCAACATTTTGTAAAAACGGATTTGAAGTAGGAGATAAATAATCACCTTGTAAAATTTTATTTACTTCTGTTTGTGCTGATCCAAGTAACGGATTACCTTGTATTGCTCTTGCTTGTGCAAGTTGTAAAGCGGTTTCTGTCTGCGGAGCAAAACCTGTATACGTTGCTTCAGGAAAATACTGTGGAGTTTGCGACTCAAATAAATCTTGACCATAATCTATTGCTTGTTGAAAATATGGTTTAATAAATTCACTTGGCTCTGTTGCCGTAGTTGTTGTTACGTTTTGTGGGTTACTACCTTTACTCATAAATCTTTCCTAATAATAAAAACTGGTTGATTATAACCATGTAGTTTTCTAATCCATCCTTTGCGACCTGCTACTTCAATAGCATCACAGCCATTGCGTTTTGCAAAATCTTCTATTTTCGTTTGTATGTCGGTCAACCAATGACCTAGATTTTTTCCTCCTGCGAGAAAGTATCGTAATATTTTTTTTTGTGGATACTCTGCCATTTCTGTAATAACAGCACATTCCACACCGCCTTGCCAACTTATCCAAAGTTGAAAGAAATCTTTTTGTATACCTTTATAAATATCTTCAAGATTGTAAGTATCATCCAAAGCTTTTTCTAGGAATGGTTTACAATCTTTCCAAACAAAATCTACATCTTGCTTTGGTACTTTTACAATCATCCAATAATAATGTACGCAAAGTTTTGATCGTTATTACTTGAACTTGCGTGTGTTAGTGTAGCCGATCCACTTGCTCTTGCAGAAACAAATAAATTATTTTCTGCTGTCTTGCCGTTTGCTGTAATTGGCATAAACACAATAACACTATCACCACCAATCCTGGCATCTGTTAATGTTGTTGATGTTGCACTAGCAGTAAGTGTAATTGTTCCTGTGCTGTTTAATTTGCCATCCATTACGTTATTCAATGTAGAACTAACTAATCGTAAATGCTGCGAGTTGTCTGGCATTGACAATGGTACATTTAAAAACTGATTTGTCATTACCTTTTACCTTCAGGTCTAGTTTCTACATCAACACCTAACATATTTGTAAAGTTGCCATTCACACTTACACGAAGTCTGTGGTAGCGATCCGTTGTTCTCATAGGACAATTACCAGAAGTATTTTGTGTTACTGCTGTTCCTGTACTTACGGCATTTGCTTGTGATGGTCTATGTATCGGAGTTACCGTTATGGTTGTATCTTCTCCATTTGCATCAACTATTGGTATTGCATTTATTAATGTACTTCTTCTACCATCAACACCTTCAAACTCTGTTGTATCAACAGTTGCCGAAAGTGAAGCTCCTAAAAATTTACCAAACTTTTTTTCTGAATTAAAACCTGCAAGACCAATAACTCCTTCATCATAAAAGAATGAGTCTAATGATCGTGGTAATCCGTCTAGTGTGCCAAGAACATCTAAGCTTTCTAAAGTGTTAAATGCTTCTTGTGATGCACTTTGCACAAATGTTAAATCTTGACCTGATCCTGTTGACCATCTGTCAGTAGAATAATTATAAATTAACAATTTGTTATTTATAAAATCTGTACCAGTTGCACCATCACCACGATATGACCATACAACAATGCTGTTGTTAGGATCTATCGCTGACGTTACACCTTCAAGATTTGATGTAATGTCATTAAAAAAGAATTCATCAACTTTACCATTACCTATTGGTGTTAGCTGCTGACCACCTGTTAGTTTATAAAAACCATCTTGTGCTAAGAAGAATATTTGATTACCAAAAGATGCAACAGATCGTGGAGCAAAAGCACCAATATTATCTGCAATCTTGTTAAAATTAAAAATTAATGGTGTACCAACATAGTCAGCTCTATAAATAGCTCTTTCCATGAAGATAATTCCAAAGCTTTCCCCACCAACCATTGCTTGTACTGATCCATGTGTTCCAACAATATCTTGAAAACCAGATTGAGTTGCTTGGCTAGGAGTCCAGGTAGAACTATCATTTAGTCCAGACCACTTTACTCGTTGGTTATAAACAACACTTGATTCCGTTGTGTAACCTGCAAAAACAAAATCTCTTATGATTGCTAAATATTTTGCTTTTAATGTTACACGATCTGAAAAAGCAGTATCAGTTCCTTCTTCAAACTTTTGTATATTGTCTGCACCATTTGTTGCAAGTATATTTGCACCAAATTGTGTAAAGCTCCAAAAATCTCTACTACCTGCT
>CEWK01019671.1_pt1 | contig 10400 bp, 7 predicted proteins | sample 531431 | NCBI WGS metagenome assembly CEWK01 (sample SAMEA2623059, study PRJEB7988) | marine metagenome | isolation source: saline water (ENVO:00002010), including
TTATTTACTAAATTAAATTCTTGAAAAATCATTCCAGTTTTTTTTTGGACTTCTGATAAATAATCTTCATTAATTTTTTGTTCATCAAATAAAATATTTCCACTTTCTATTTTTTCAAGACCATTAATGCTCCTTAGAAGAGTTGTTTTGCCAGATCCACTTGGACCTAAAATAGAGATAAATTCACCTTTATTTACTTTTAAATTTACTCCTCTTAAAGCCTCAGCTCCTCCATTAAAAGTTTTTTTTAAATTTCTTATTTCAAGCATAACAATTTTACTTTTTTGTATTTAAAAGTTTTACAACGTTTCTTAAGACATCGTAATCTGCGTCTTCAACAGATATGTAATGAGACATTTTTCCACCATACCCTCCTATCTCTCCATATTTATGTGCTTCTAGAACTGCTGACTTAATTTTTTTTCTATCCTCAATTGGTATTTTTTTTGAATATGCCAAAGGAGGAGGTGGTACTTTGTCAGATTTATGTATTATCCTTACATCCTCTTTATTGAAAGTATTATCCGCAAGTCTTGCCTCATAATTACGTGAACTCATTCCGCACACGTCAGCCTTTTTATTTATTACAGCTAAAAGGCAGGCATCGTGACTGCCAGCATAAAAAACGTTTTTGAAATCTTTTTTATTTTTTATAGATAAATTTATTTTTGCTAATTCTACTTGTGGGATCAAATCTCCACTTGTTGAACCAATGCTATTTAAGGACAAAACTTTACCTTTAATTTCAGAAAATTTTTTTATTTTACTTTCATTTCTAACAACAAAATAAGTGTAATACCCCGCATCCTTTTCCCCGGGTCTTACTCCCGCTGCAAAAGCTTCCGCGTTAGCTATTTCCGCCGCTTTGATATAAGTTTTGCCTCCATACCAAGCTATATGAGCTCTATCAGCTCTCATCGCCTCTACAGCTGCATTATAATCTGTTACTTTTATAAATGTGATTTCGAAGCCAGTTAATTTGTTAACAAACTTGATTAAATTTGTGTAATCATTCTCATCGCCTTTTTCACTAGCTGGTACAAAAACCATGTTAAATTTTTTGATATCAGCGCTTATATTACTAGTAAATAGAAATACAGTTACTGCAAAAAAAACCGCTTTTAAAAAACTCATAATTTCATTTCAATTAAATTAATTTTGTTCGCTTACAAGTTAATTTATACCACGGAAATATATTATGTCAACAACCTAATAATTATTCTTTTGTTAATCTTTTACTAAAGCCTATCAGGGCTTTTTGATAATCTTCAACCGTGTCAATTTCTTTCCACCCACTCTCGATAATGACACAATGAACTTTTATGCCTATATCTACAAGTTCCTGAATAAAGTCTGTTAGGTAAGCTTTTTGAAAAATTTTAGCCCTTTGAAAGGGTTTATTCCAATAAATTTTCTTCAATCGATTAAAGTGTTGTTTAAAAATTTCAGCACCACGACCAGTCAACTTAATCATGCCGATAAATTCTCCGTGAACTTCCTCTTTACCTGTATTAATTTTTCCTATCTTTTCTACTTCATTATTAGAATTGAAAATTACATTCTCTGCTTCACTGATTGGATGATCTTTTCTTCCAACATAATAACCTCTCCAATCAATATCTACTACTACTGAAATATCATGATCCGACTTTTGTAGTCTTTCAACGACAGATGGTTCAAATAAAATATCGGAGTATGAAATAATAATGTTTCCATTAATTATTTTTTCTGCATAAAAAATTGAATTCAAAATATTATTGTTATTGTAATCGTTGTTCTCAAAATATTGAATTCCTTTGTAATTAATTTTTTCTTTTTTATATCCTCTTATAAGAAATATATCTTTAATCTCATTTTTTTTGTAAGCTTCGAGTTGTCTTTCTAGTAAAGTTTTTCCACCAAAATCTAACATGCATTTTGGAAGATTTTCAGTATGACTCTTTAATCTGCTTCCTAACCCAGCAGCTATAATTAAGGCTTTTGTTTTTTTTTTATCTAAGGATACTTGAATTTTATTTATTTCACTTTGATCTAAATTGTTTGCCTTTATGGATCTGATTAAGGATACAATTTTTGGATTGCTCAAAATATATTCTGTTATATCTGGAGCTAATTCTTTTTTTGAAGCACCTGCTAAATCGTTTAACTGATTTAAACTAGTTTTTAAAATAGTTGCAAGTTTTTTTATTGTCGCTTGTTTAGGCGCTCCTCTTTTTTCTTTTTCTAAATCGTTCAGATATGAGGGAGCTATTCCTAGTTTTTTGGCTAAATCTCTTTGAGTAATATTAAGATCTGTTCTTAATTTTCTTATTAAAGAACCGAATGACACTGTAGACGAATGCTTATTTTTCATTTTACGATCAAATATTTAAATATGTATAACTAATTTCTTATTATATATTTACCAATTTTAAAAGATAATAATTTATTATTTAATATTAATTAAAAGTTTTTTTAAATTTATCAAATATCGTTTCTTTAAATAATTTCCTATCGTAAAGTAAGTTTATATTGTGATTTCCTTTTTTTAAATCTACTCCCATATGTATATTATTAAAATTTATGATTGTACCCTCTTGGTTATTAATTAAAATTTTCCAATAAGGTATATAAAAAGAATTAATAATAAGTATTCCTTTTTTGTCTATATTAACATTAAATGAATAACCGTTTTTAATTTTTTTTAAATTCAAAATTTTGCCAGACCCAGCTTGATAATTTTGATTATAGGAAAAAGTAATATTTTTTTTATAAGACTCAGACATAATCTTAAACTTTTCTTGTAAATTCAAATTTTCTTTTAAAGTGATGATTTCATTTGGAAAGAAAACTCTATCAGAGCTAGTTTCGATTTCATAAATATTTATGTCTGGAGGTTTACTTATGTATTTTGATCTATTTTTTATTTGATCTAAATAAAAATTTAAATTTCTATTAGCTTCAATCTTTAAACTTTTATATGGAGATATATTAGGACCTGATATTTTTTTTAATTTTTTTTCTTCAATAGTCTCGTAAGATAGAATGTACCTATTATTAATCAATGCTAAAAGATTTATATCTATATGATCATCTAGATAAATTTTTTGTTTTTTATTTCTTTTTAATAATAATTCGGGTGTTACGGCGTGTAAGTCTGCGCCATATTTAGCCTGGCCTTGGTTTTCTTTTTTCCTCATAATTCCAAAATCCCAATAGAATTGATAATTTTTTAAAATAAAATGTTGCCATCCATCAGATGTTTCAAGCCCATGTGCCCAGGCAAAGTTTGGATGAAATTCTTCGGTTGGGAAAAGAGTTGTTGTTCTTCCTAACTTACCATTCATCCATTCTTTATTTTTGAGATTTTCAATTAAATGAATTTTATTTTGTGACTCAAAAAAGATTTTTTTTGCAAAATCAATCTTTGCATAAAAAACCGCTGTGAGTGCAAAAAAAATAAAAGCTAAAGGTATTTTTTTAAAAAACCCATCATTATCATCTGAAATTTTAAGTGCTAAAATTGATATTGGAATATATAGGTAGTATGAATATTCATAAAAGTTCATAGATTTAATTTTGTCTAAATTAACAACATCCACTAAGAACCAGCCTAAGTTTGGAAGATAGTTACAAATAAATATAAAGATTATTAATTTTAAGTAATCTAACTTATATTTAAGAATTGACGATATTGTAACTATCAATAAAATTATAAGTATTGGTGAAAACTGAAATTTACAATCTATTAAACAATAGTCAGTTTTATTTGCGACATGAGCAATTCCTCCTAAAGGATTCATGAGGTTAGAATTATTAATAATTCTTGAAGTTAATTCACCATAAGTTGATAGTCCGTATAAAACTTCACTCCAATTTATTAAAACAAAAGATATTAAGATAATTATTGATATTATTGATAATTTAAAATTTTCAGGCTTTTTTATAAAACCAGTTAGTATCAATCCACCTAACAGCATTTGAAAACTATGTAGCGGAGAAATTGAAGTGGATATAATTACTGATAGAATTGTGCTATAAATTAAAAAATATTTATTAGAAGATGTATATAAATAAATATACAAGGCTAAATAAATTACAGCAAATCCAATCCCATGTTGTAGTGATTGGTATGTTGCATAAGGATTTATTACGCTAAGTAAAGCTGAAACAAAAATTGAGTCTAATTTTCTAAATTTAAATGCTTTTGTAAAAAGCAAATATGCCCCAAAAAAACTTATGCTTATTAACATAAATTTGTGAATTAAAATGCCTATCCAAACTGGAAAAATATAAAAAATTAATTTTTCAAACTCTAAAAAAGCTGAAAAATATCCTGCAACAGAATAATAGTCTGTACCCCCATAAATATTATGAATAAATTTCCCACCCAAATGGTAATTAAGGTCGTGAAGAATTCTTGATAAAGCTTGGTCTCCATTATCTCTATAAGAAATTGGAGAATTTTCCCCCAAAATAAAATATTGAATTAAAAAGAAAAAAATCCAGATTGAACTAAAAATCCATAAAATATATTTATTATCATTAAGATTTTTATAATTTTTATTTAAATAATATGTAATAAATAAAGAAAAAAATACGGGTAAAGTGCTCTTGAGGAACCAGAACATAATTAGATATACTTAACACCTAATTTAATATATTCAACTAAAACTTCAAATTTCACTATGAGAAAAAAAATAGCATTAATAACAGGCGGCACAGGGTTTATTGGAACGTATCTTTCTAAAAAATTATTATCGAAAGGTTGGAAAGTGAATATTGTTGATTTAAAAAATTCTAGAGATCCAATAATAAATAAAAAATGTAATTTTTATAAGTCTGATCTAACAAAGATTAATTCAAATCATAAATGTTTTAAAAAAGTTTCTGTGATATTTCACCTTGCGGCAATACCATCTATTTCTAGAAAAAATAAAAAAAAATTCTTAGACAATAATCTTGGGGGAACAAAAAATTTAATTTTATGCGCAAAAAAAAATAAAATAACTAAAATTATTTATACTTCTAGTAGCACAGTTTACGGTATTCCAAAAAAATTTCCTTTGAAAGAAGAAGACGCTGGAAATACAATAGGTTTTTATGGGAAAAGTAAATGGTTAGCTGAAAAAGTATTATTAAATTCGATTTCCTCCAAATTGGATGTTTGTATCTTAAGGCCAAGAGTTGTTATAGGGCCTGGCAGATTGGGTATATTTCAAGTTTTTTTTAAAAGAATTTTACAAAATAAAAATATTTACTTGATTGGCAGTGGTTCAAATTATTTTCAATTTACGAATGTAAATGATTTTGTTGATGCAATTATAAAAGCAGTTAATTTAAAAAAATCTTTAATTGTAAATATAGGGTCCAATGACAAGATAACAACTTATAAACTTATTAAGCTACTAATCAAAAAAGCAGGCAGTAAATCTAAAATTATAAAAACGCCTGCTTTTTTAATTAAGTTTATTTTAGCCGTTTTAGAAAGATTTAGATTATCCCCCTTAACTAAAGAACAATACTTAATTGCTGATAAAAATTTTTTTTTGAATACTAAAAAAGCTAAATTAAACCTAAAATGGAAAAGTCGATTTTCCACATTAAAAACACTTTTAGACTCATACGATTGGTACAGGGAAAACCTTAATGACAAAAATAATCAGACCAAACAATTTGGAATATTAACTATTTTTAAAAGTTACCAACAAAGCGGTTTCCAAAGTTAGATAACATATATATATAATTTAATGTATGTGTGGAATAGTAGGATTTTTTGGACCTAGAAACTCTGATTTGCTTCACCAAATGACAGATTTGATCTCTCATAGAGGGCCAGATCAAGATATCAAATATGAAAATAAAAAAATTAATATTGGATTTAGAAGATTAAGTATAAATGATCTGTCAAAAGGCAATCAACCATTTTACGATACAAGAAAAAAGGTAGGAATTTTCTGCAACGGTGAGATTTATAATCATAAAGCGCTAAGAAATGATCTTGAAAAAAAAAATTATATTTTCAAAACAAACAGCGATTGCGAAGTTATACTACATGGATACTTAGAATACGGTCTAGATTTTATAAAAAAAATTAATGGAATGTTTTTTATAGTTATTTGGAAAGAAGACGAACAAAAAATAATACTCGCAAGAGACAGGATGGGTGAAAAACCTTGTTACTATTTAAGAAAAAACAATAATATTTTTTTTTCGTCAGAAATTAAACCATTGTTAAAAAATAAGGATAAACAGATAACTTTAGATCATAACTCAATAGATTTTTATTTAAATAACAGATATGTGCCAAGTTCAAAAAATCTAATTAAAGAAATTACAACTTTAGAGCCAGGGACTTTATTAGAAATATCAGAAAAAAGTTTTAAAAAAATAAAATATTGGGATTTCGATAATTATAAAATTTCAACTACTAAAAATGAAACGAAATTTTATAATCTATTTGAAACCGCAGTAAACTTAAGAATGACTGCTGATGTTAAAGTTGGTGTTTTTTTAAGTGGTGGACTTGACTCCTCTATACTTACTTCGTTGATGTCAAAAAATACTAAAAATTTTGAAATATTTACACATAGCTATAACAAAAAAAATGATGAAAGTATTTATGCTAGGAAACTTTGCGAAGAACTAAATCTCGGAAATTTTAATTTAATAGAAATAAATGAAAAACACATTCATAATTTAGAAAATATTGTAGAGTCGATGGAGTCTCCAATTGCAAATTCCGATATTGTTGGTTTGGATTTGCTTTGTAAGTCTGCAAAAAGCAAAAATACCAAAGTAGTTCTTTCTGGAGAAGGTTCTGACGAGATTTTCGCTGGATACTTGCACCATCAAAAATTAAAAAAATTATATAAAATTAAAAATATTTTAAATATATCTAATTTAAATAATTTATTTTCAAACTGTGTAAAAGCCACTCCAAATAAATTTTTTGATTTATTTTTTAATTATGGAAAATATAAAGTAACTAACGATTTAAAAAATAATCTAGAAAATTATTTTAAAGAAAAATCTGATATTGATTCATATTTTAATTTGATTTCTTTAATAAATAAGAATGATAAAAGTAAACTATATACATTAAATTTTAATAACGAATTAAACAAAGAAAATATGCAATATAACTTTAATGAAGAACTGCCAAACTTTTTAGATAAAGTATTAAGATTTGAATTAGAAAATTGGCTTCCATCGTACCATCTTATCAAAGAAGATAAGATCTCAATGAGTCACTCAATAGAAATGAGGTTTCCATTTTTAGATCATAATATCTATGAACATATGAAGATAAATGATAAAAATGATTATTTTGCTGATAATAAAAAGTTTCTCAAAAATGAATTTTCAAATATTTTACCCAATTACATCAAAAAAAGAAAAAAAGGGCCAATTTTAGTTCCAATTGTTGATACCTTTAAAAACGAGTTTATAAAAATGTATAGAGATATTTTAACTAAAAAAACTATAAAAAAATATGATTTTTTTAATTTTAATTATTTAGAAACATTATTCTCTAAATTTGAAGAGTCTAAAAATTATATGTTGGCTAATAAGATATTTTCTCTTCTGGTATTGCAAATATGGTTAAACAAGTTTTACAAATAGAATATTTAAAGCAAATTTTAATTCTTTTAAGAGTTGACCAATGGCAAAAAAACTTATTAGTTTTTTGTCCATTACTCTTTTCCTTTAAAGATACACACGTATATTTTGGAAGCTTATTTTTTGTTTTTGTTTTATTTATATTAGGCTCTTCTTTAGTTTATATACTTAATGATTTTGTTGATAGACAAAAAGACAGTGTTAATCATTTTAAGAAAAATAGACCTCTTGCTAGTAAAAAGATAACTATTAAATCAGCTTTTATTATTTTTTTCTTTTTAATCTCTTTGATAATGTTTGTCTCATATAACTACATATCAGATAAAGTTATTTTATTACTGCTTTCTTATTTTATAATTAATGTATTTTACAGTTTTTATTTAAAGAAAATATTTATTTTAGACATTTTAACTGTTGCTTTAGGATACGTAATTAGAGTCCTGGCTGGATATCATCAATTAAATATGGATTATGAATTTCTTTTACTAACGGGGATTTTTTTACTTAGCGCGATTATTCTACTTGTTAAAAGAAAGTCTGAATTTAATTCATCTGTTTATAAAAAAAGCCTTAAATTATATAATCAGGAAATAATTAACAAAATTTTTTATATTTTTAGTTTTGCTATTTTAATAAATTATTTTTTGTTTATAAAAATTTTTTTAAACACTTATGATATTTTTTCTAGTTTTTTACTCGTTATTTTATCTCTTTTAAGATTAAATTTTTTATTAATATATAAGAAAATAAAAAAAAATATTTCAATTGTTTTGATCTCTGATTTAAAAATTTTAGTTTATTTTATTTTATGGGCGCTGATAATTTTCTTCAAACCTTTTCAAAATTTTTATAATTTCTAATAAAGTTCTCAATATTTCGGCAAGCTACTGCCATTACTGCTCCTTGCGGATTTTTCAGAAGCTTATTGTTTATCAAAGAAGAGTCGTTTACATACAAATTATCATACTCTTTAACTTTTCCATATGAATCCGTAATACATCCCTTTTTTTCCCCCATAGTTACACCGCCTAAAATATGAACTGATGAGAAAATAAAGTCTTTTAATTTCTTGAAAGAAGAGATCACCTCATTAAAATTCTTAAGTGATACCTTTTTTTTCTCTTTCGTAGAGATCAAGATTATTTCTGATGCGCCAGATTTGAAAACAAAGTTGCACATTTCTTTTAAAGAACGTAAAATTAAATGTAGATTGGACTCTTTAATATGATAAAAAAATAAATCTTTTTTCAATATTGGTAATTTGAATATGCTGCCATTTCCAAAAGAAAAAGTTGCATGATAAATACTCATATATTCCCAATTGTTTAAAATATCATCATATATTTCCTTATTTTCAAATACACTTGCTAACATAAATTGTTTACTACTAGCTGCGTTGCCAATTATGAATTCTGGATGATGCGATGTTATTTGGAGTGCACTTACGTCTTCATTTATATTTTGAATTTTATTTGGATATTTAGCAATAATTTTTATCATAGGATGAAAATTAAATTTTTTGATTGATTTCTTGTTTTTAAATTTTAAAGAATTAAGCAAAAGAGAATTTGTATAAATTGATCCGCAACATAAAAAAAGATATTTACATTTCAAATATTTTTTTTCTTGATCTAAATATCCTTCTATGTGCCATCCATCTTTAACTTGTAAAATCTTGACAATATTTAAACCACTTAGAATGTCTCCACCATTTTCTTTATAATCTTTTAAATAAGTGTTTAACATTGTCGATTCAACGCTATGAGTTTTATCTTTATAAGATAGCCGTGGTATATTTTGAAATTTTTTCTTTGTTAAATCTGCTCCTAACTTAAAATTTTTCTCAAATAAACTATTTTGTGAAGAGACCGATGGTTTAAGATACGTATTAATTTCATCTATAAATTCTTTTAGGTGTTCAAACTGTAAATTTTTTGTTTCATATTTTTCAATCCATTTATTTAAAAAATCACTATCAGGTTCGTGATATAGTCCACTATTAATTTCGCTTCCACCGCCTATGCAAGATCCAGATGAAAAATTAATTTGATATGGATATAAACTAGAAGCAACTCCACCGCTAGCCCACTTGTAATAAAATTCTTCTCCAGAGTGTTTAGTCTTGGGGGTATTAAATTCTTGACCTTTGTCTATTAATAAAGTCTTGTCAGGAAAATTTTTATTAAGCTTATTTGCTGTTATACTTCCTCCTGGGCCAGAGCCAATAACTATAAATTCATAGAAATTTTTTTGTATGGCCTTCACCTTTTTTACTTCTATCTTTTCATCATTAAATACATGAATGCAAATTAAAGCATGTAATGCCTCAAGGCTTTTAATTGTTAAAAAATTAAAAAAAAAAGAAGATTTTTTGATTATTTTTTTTATTTCAATGTTAGTTAAATTGTTAAAAAATCTTTGATAAAAAAAAAGTGAAAATAAATTTAATATTATAACGTCAAGAATTATTGCCGCTTTTACTATAAAATCAATTTTTCTAAAATGACGGTTTATTGTTTGATTTATATTATTTTTTGCTTTAATTTTTTTGCTTTCAATTATGAAACTCACTAAAGTGTTTATATTTTTTTCGAAATTCATTTTATTTATTAAAAAAATTTTGATCAAATTTTTAGCTTTTATAAAGTAATCTTACTTTAGTAGAAAATTAAGTAAAAAAAAAGGCCAGCTGTATAGCTGGCCTTTTTTTTAAAGAAAATGAATATCAAATTTAAATTTAAAAACTATTTTTACTGAAAATTTTTTTCAGTGCATAAATCAAGCCAATTGAGCTATTA
>CEWK01002770.1_pt1 | contig 10399 bp, 13 predicted proteins | sample 531431 | NCBI WGS metagenome assembly CEWK01 (sample SAMEA2623059, study PRJEB7988) | marine metagenome | isolation source: saline water (ENVO:00002010), including
TCAGGATCCAATTCTAAATCCTGATGAAGCATGTGATTTTAAATGGATTAGTATTTTTGATCTAAAGTCAGATATCGAACAAAATCCATCATCTTACACTGCTTGGTTAAAAATTATTTTTAATAAACATTTTAAATATTTTGAGTCTTATGAAAATAACAATTTGTAGAAAAAGTCACTTTAATTCAGCTCATAAGCTGTATAATAAAACATGGTCCAAAGAAAAAAATTTAAAAGTTTTTGGAAAATGTAGTTATGAAAATTTTCATGGTCATAATTATGAGTTAATTGTAAAATTATATGGTGAAATTAATGAGGATACTGGAATGCTAATGGATTTAAGTGACTTAAAGAAAATAATTAAAGATGAGGTTGAAGAAAAGTTAGATCATAAAAATCTTAATCTTGATATTGATTATTTTAAGGATAAAATTACATCAACAGAAAATCTGGCAATTTATATTTGGAACAGACTGAATGATGCAATAAATATTGAATGTAAATTGACAGTTGTTCTTTTTGAAACTCCAAGGAATTTTGTAGAATTTTCTGGATAATTTTATAAAATAGATTTTAGAATTTTTGAGTACTTAGATTTTAAAACTTTTTCCGACAAAGAGTTATAAATTGTGTCTAAAATTTTTTTTGATTCTGTTAGGTCAGTTATTGCAATGTAGGGTGAAACTTCATAATTACTATGTCGCATGGCAAAATTTGCATTATGTAAAAATTGTCTTTTGTTAAGCTGAGTCAATAAATTTTCTATAATTAAAACGCTATCATTTTTATTATCTTTTCTATTTTCTAAAGATCTTCTTATTAACTCAATTTTTTGATCATTAAATTTTTTATTAAAACTAAGATAGCTTCTTAAGATAGAATCATTTTTTGACCCAATAACTTCAAGATCATAACCATATTTTTGTAGTTTAGAAATCAATTTCATTTCATTATTTTCTGCAAAAAAAGATAATGATAAAGGCTCAGTAGACTCATTAGTATATAAATCAAGAAAAAGCACTTGTGGTTCTTTAATGTCGCCTTGCATTAGTAAACTTTTTTGCCCATTTACATAAACTGAATCAATTGGGTAAAGTAAACTGTCTTCAGCAGATAAAAGAACAAGCTTACCCTTTTTAAGATCCTTTATCTCAATATCAAGTTTAAATTTCCCTGTTTCACTACAAGACAATAAGATAAATAAAAGTAAAAAATACTTAATTTTCATTATTTAAACGCATAATAAACAAAACTACTTTATTAAATCAAAACTTCTTTTAATAAAGTTTGTTAAGTCTTCACCTTTCAGTAAATTTTGAGAAAGCTTTGCTAAGTCTAAAGATTGTTTAATTAATCTTTCTCTTTTGTTCTTTGTTTTTACGCTTAAGATATTTGAAATTAGATTACTATTTGTATTAACTATAACGTTGTACATCTCAGGCATACTACCAAACATTCCTCCACCACCAGTTGATTGCATATCTTTCATTCTTCGCATAAACTCTGGCTGAGTAATCATAAATGGTACAGTATTGCTATCTAAAGCTTCCAATTGAAGAGTAAACTTATCTTTTGGAATCATTTCTTCTAAATATCCTTTGAGTTTATCTTGTTGTTTGTCATCAAGTTTTGAAATACTCTTCTCGTCTTTTTTTATTAAGTTATCTAAAGTGTCTGAGTCAACTCTTGAAAAAGATATGTTTTTTTCACTAGATTCAAGCTTTTGAATAAGATGACTTATTATCGGAGAATCTAAAATTAAAACTTTGTAACCCTTCTCTTTTGCTAAACTTACATATGAATCTTGCTCTTTTACATCAGTGGCATACAAAATAATTGTTTTGTCATCTTTATCAGTTTGCTTGTCTTTAATCTCATTAATCAGTTCTTCATAAGTGTAATATTCATTATCAGTGGTTGGGTATAAAGCAAAGTTTTTAGCTTTATCATAAAACTTTTCCTCGCTTAACATTCCATACTCAATTATAACTTTAATATCATTCCATTTCTCTTGGTATTTATTTCTATCTTTTTTAAAAATAGAATTAAGCTTATCTGCTACTTTTCTTGTTATATAATTTGTTATTTTTTTTACTGCTGAATCTACCTGTAAATAACTTCTGGATACATTCAGAGGTATGTCTGGAGAATCTATGACACCCCTTAACAGAGTTAAAAATTCTGGTACAATACCTTCAACATTATCCGTGACAAAAACTTGGTTTTGATATAGTTGAATTTTATCCTTTTGCAAATTTAAATCATTAGAAATTTTTGGAAAATAAAGAATACCAGTTAAATTAAAAGGGTAGTCAACATTTAAATGAATATTAAATAAAGGTTCCTCAAAATTCATTGGATATAGTTCTCTGTAGAAATCCTTGTAATTTTGATCATCAAGGTCTTTAGGTTGTTTTGTCCAAGCTGGATCAGTAATATTAATTATATCATCAACTATTTCTTTTATTTCTTTTTCATTTTTTTTATCACCAGTATTTTTTACTAATTCTTTGGTTCCAAATTTTATAGGAACGGGCATAAATCTGTTATATTTTTTTAGAAGATCTCTTATTTTATTCTCATCTAAATAGTCCTTTGAGTCATTCGAAATACTTAAAATAACTTCTGTGCCTATTTGTTTTTTATTGTGTTTTTTTAAAATAAATTCGGGAGATCCATCGCAGGACCAATGAACTGCAGAATCATTTTTGTATGATTTTGTAATAATCTCTACTTTTTCAGAAACCATAAATGCAGAATAGAAGCCTAGACCAAAATGACCAATTATTCCACTTTCCTTGGCAGAATCTTTATATTTTTCTAAAAACTCTTCAGCGCCAGAGAAGGCTACCTCATTTATATATTTTTTTACCTCATTTTCAGTCATACCAACACCCTGGTCTATAATATGAATTTTTTTATTTTTTTTATCAACTTTGACTTCAATAATTGGATTATCAATTTTCAATTTTGTTTCACCAATGTTTGATAAATGTTTAAGTTTTGTTGTAGCATCGGTTGCGTTAGATATTAATTCTCTCAAAAAAATTTCTTGATCACTGTACAAAAACTTTTTTATAAGTGGAAATATATTTTCAACCGAAACGTTAATTTTTCCTTTACTCATTTTTTCTTTTTTTATATAAATATTCAAATCACATACCAAAAAAATAATTAATGACAAAATGACATTTTTGCTATATTGCGCTAAATCATTTATATGTATAATTCAAAAATATCCGGTTTGGGTTTCTATTTGCCTGATAATATAGTTACCAATAATGACTTAGAAAAAATAATGGACACAACTGATAACTGGATAAAAGAAAGAACTGGTATCGAAGAGAGAAGATGGGTTAAAAGTGATTCTGAAGACACAACATCAGTAATGGGAGTCAAGGCTGCAAAATTAGCTATCAGTGATGCTAATTTAAAAAATAAAGATATTGATTTTATAATTTTTGCTACTCTAAGTCCTGATTACTTTTTTCCAGGTTCTGGAGTAATGGTTCAGGACATGATGGATATGAGTACAATTGGATCACTAGATGTAAGAAATCAGTGTTCGGGATTTATTTATGCACTTTCAATTGCTGATCAATATATTAAAACTGGAATGTATAAAAATATTTTAGTGATTGGCTCTGAAACCCATAGTCCAGGTCTAGATAAAACAACTAGAGGGAGAGGTGTTTCCGTAATTTTTGGTGATGGTGCTGGAGCAGCAGTTGTATCAAGGGAATTAGATAAATCAAAAGGAATATTATCTACTCATTTACACTCACAAGGTAAATACGCTAAAGAGTTATCTGTTATTTCGCCAGGGATGGGTACAAGATGGGTCTCAGATATTTTAAAAGATAATGATCCAGATGATGAAAGTTATTTACCATACATGAATGGACAGTTTGTTTTTAAAAATGCAATCGTCAGGTTTTCTGAAGTTATAAATGAGGCTCTACAAAAAAACAATTTAACAAAAAATGATATTAAACTTCTGATTCCTCATCAGGCAAATTTAAGAATTTCTCAATTTGTCCAAAGGAGTTTTAAGCTCCATAATAATCAGATTTTTAATAATATTTCAAAGTATGGTAATACCACAGCAGCCTCAATACCTATCGCATTAGCTGAGGCATATCAAGCAAATTTGATAAACAAAGGTGATATTATAATTTTAGCAGCTTTTGGAAGTGGATTTACTTGGGGAAGCGCTTTGATTAAGTGGTGATTTTCTAATCAAAAACAATCCCATAAATGTAATTAAACCATTGATAGGTAATAATTCATAACCAATAACGTATCCTCCTAAATATTCAGGTGGAATTCTTCCAATGAAAATCACTATAATTACCGAAGCAATACACACTAATATGCTCATTTTGTCATTAATTTTATAATTAGTCAAAATTCCAAATGAAAATAAACCAAGTAATGGTCCATAAGTATATCCAGCTACTGTTAATAATCCATCAATTACATTAGTGTCTAGTAAATTTTTATAAGAAATAATAACTAAAGCTAAAATTAAGCTCATTAAAATATGAATTTGAACTCTAATAGTTTTTTTTGATTTTTCATCTTTTTTTGAAATATCAAGAAAATCGACACAAAAGGATGTTGTAAGGGATGTTAAAGCACTATCTGCACTGCTGTATGCAGCTGCAATTAAACCCAAAAGGAATACTATTCCCATTACTATTCCAAGGCCTGAATTAAGAGCAATTTCAGGAAATAAAAGATCTGTATTTTCACTACCATTTAAAGTAGGAATAGAAACACCAATTTCTCTGGAGTATATGAAAAGTAAACATCCTAATACTAAAAAAATAAAAGTTATAAGTACTAAAATCAAGCTAAAAACTATCATATTTTTTTTAGCTTCTGAGAGTGTTTTACAAGTTAAGTTCTTTTGCATCATATCTTGATCAAGCCCTGTCATACATATAGTTATAAAGATTCCGCCTACAAACGATTTAATAAAATGATTTCTTTCCAAAATGTTATCAAAAACAAAAATTTTTGAATAATCTGAAAATTCATCAGAGCTAATAAAATCTCCTAAAGACCAGTCTAGACTTTTGTTTATTAGATATATTGAGAGAAAAACTGAAAGAATCATCAAGAAGGTTTGTAGAGTATCAGTCCACACTACAGTCTTAATTCCTCCTCTGAAAGTATATATCCAAATTAAAAATATGGAAATACAAACAGTAATTTCAAATGGTATATTCCAAGAGTCGAATACAAAAGCTTGTAAAACAATTGCTACTAAATATAAACGAAATGCAGCACCTAAAATCCTTGAAATAAAGAAAAATAATGCACCAGATATGTGTGATACAAATCCAAACCTCGTCCCAAGATATTCATAAATAGATGTAACATTATTTCTGTAATAAATAGGTAGTAAAATCAATGCAACAATTAAATAGCCAAACAAATAACCAATTACAACTTGAAAATAGGTAAAGTTTGAAACTCCAACATCACCAGGTACCGAAATAAAAGTGATTCCTGATAGTGATGCTCCTATCATTCCAAAAGCAACAACAAACCATGGTGATTCTTTATCTCCTGTGAAGAAAGTAGTATTATTTTCTTTACCCTTAGTTAAACTTGATATTATAAAAAGTACTATAAAGTAACTCGTAATAACAAAAAAAATTAATGACTCTGACATCTTTGTAGCAAAGAAATCAAATATAATAATTTATGATGCTATCTTAGCATATGTTTAAAATGTAAAATGAATATTCCATCAAAAATTTTAGAGAATGCAGTTAGTGAAATTTCAAGATTGCCTGGCATAGGAAAAAGTACAGCTTTAAGATTAGCTCTTCATTTAGTAAAATCAAATTCCTCTGATATAAAAGATTTAGTTAAATCTATTGAATCCTTGCACAATAATTTAAAATCATGTAACATTTGTTATAATCTTTCAGATTCAGATATATGTGATATTTGTAAAAGTAATTTAAGGGATGACTCTTTAATTTGCGTGGTTGAGGATATTAGAGATATAATGGCGATTGAAAATACTAGCCAATTCAACGGATTATATCATGTTTTAAATGGAAAAATTTCACCAATTGAAGGTATTGGTCCTAGTGAGCTTACAATTCAAGAGTTAATTGATAGGATCAAAAATAAAAAAATTAAAGAAATAATTTTTGCTTTGAGTGCCACCATGGAGGGTGATACTACAAGCTATTATATTTATAAAAAAATTAGTAATCTAAATATTAAATTTTCAACAATAGCTAGAGGTGTTTCAATTGGAGATAATCTTGAATATACTGATGAAATCACTTTAGCACGAAGTATATTAAAAAGAGTTCCATACGAACAATTCTCTAAAGATTAAATAATCATTAATAGTATATATTTGATATTTTTGTAATATGGCCGATCAAAAAATATATGATTTAGTATTACCTAAGATGGGTGAGAGTGTAGATGAAGCTACAATTGTAAATTGGTTAAAAAATGTTGGTGACTTGATTAAGGTTGATGATTTTATTGTTGAAATAGCAACAGATAAAGTTGATTCTGAAGTACCAAGTGATGTTAATGGTAAAATAATTGAATTATGCCACAAAGTTAACGATGTCGTGAAGGTAGGTGAAACAATTTGCAGAATTGAATTAAATGAATCATTTGACAACAATCAAGAGCCAGATTTAATTGATGAAATTCCAAATATTGAATTACTAAGTGAAGAAAATAAAAATGAAGAACTATCATCGAATGAAATTTCTAAACCACTGAATGTTGAAAATCAAAAATATATTTCACCTCTTGTAAGAAGTATTGCATTAAAAGAAAACATAAGCGAAGATGAATTGTTAAAAATAAGTGGTTCTGGTAAAGATGGAAGAATAACTAAAAATGATATATTAAAACATATTAAGTTGTCTAACAATTTTGAATTTAATAAAAACTCTAATCTAAAATCCTCTTTTGAAGATAAATCTACAATAAGAGATTTGACAAGAATGGAAAAGATTCTTGCCGAACATATGGTTAATAGCAGAAAAATTTCTCCTCATGTTCAATCTTTTATTGAATTGGATGTCACTAGTCTTTGGGATTGGAGGAATAGTATTAAAGATGATTTTTTAAAAAAAGAAAACAATAAATTAACCATTACCCATGTTTTTATCAAAGTTGTAGCTGAAGTTTTAAGAGAATTTCCAATTCTTAATTCAAGTTTGAAGGATGATAAAATATATACTAAGAATGAAATCAATATTGGGGTTGCAACAGCTCTTTCAAATGGTAATTTGATTGTACCTGTTTTAAAGAATTCTGATCAATTAAGTCTAGTTGGAGTAGTTAAAAAAACAAATGAATTAGTTAAAAAAGCTCGCAATAATAACTTAAATCCCGACGATGTTGTTGATGGAACATACACGATAACAAATGTTGGAGTTTTTGATACTCTTACTGGTATACCAATTATTAATCAACCTCAGGCAGGTATTCTTGCAATTGGTTCAATATCAAAAAAACCTGCAGTCATTGAAACAGAAAAAGGAGATTTTATTGGTATAAGAAGAAAAATGATTTTATGTCATAGTTATGATCACAGAATAATTAACGGTGCAACTGGAGGACTTTTCTTGAAAAGAATCAAGGAAAATATTGAAAATTGGAATCCAAAAACACAAATTTAGAAGAATTGCTAATGTCTTTTTTAAAAAATTTAACAAAGTCTATTTGTTTCTTTGATCTTGAAACAACAGGTATAAGTATTGTAAATGATAGAATTGTAGAAATTTCTGTCTTAAAAATTCAAAAAAATAGTCAAGAAATTTCAAAAACTTGGTTAGTCAATCCAACAATTCCAATACCTAAAGTAGTCTCTTCTATACATGGAATTACCGATGAAATGGTCAAAGATCAACCAACATTTAAAGATGTAGCTGATGAAATATTTTCTTTTATGAAAGGTTGTGATTTAGCAGGTTTTAACTCAAATAAATTTGACGTACCCATGTTAGCTGAAGAATTTATAAGAGTTGAAAAGGACTTAGACATATCAAAAATAAAATTAATTGACGTACAAAATATTTTTCATAAAAAGGAGAAAAGGACTTTATCTGCCGCATACAAATTTTATTGTAATAAAAATCATGATAATGCTCATTCATCAATGTCAGATACCAGAGCAACCTACGAAGTTTTGTTAGCTCAATTAGATAAGTATAAAGATCTTGAGCAAAACGTTGATTTTTTATCTAAATTTTCAACTCAAAAAAAATTTGTTGATTTGGCAGGATTTATTTATTTAAGTTCTGATTTAAAACCAACTTTTTCGTTCGGTAAGTACAAGGGAAAAAAAGTTGAAGAAATTATTCAAACTGATCCCGGATATTTTAGTTGGATACTAAATGCAGATTTTCCAAGATACACTAAGAATGTTTTAAATAAAATTAGATTAAGTAAGATAAATAATAAATTGTCATGAAAATTATTTGCGTTGGTCAAAACTATTTGAATCATATTAAAGAACTAAATTCAAAAAGAAATAAATCACCTATCCTTTTTTTAAAGCCTGATTCAAGTATTATTCAAAAAAACCAACCCTTTTTTATTCCTGAATTTTCAAAAGAAATTCACTATGAAGCTGAAATAATTTTAAAGTTTGATAAACTTGGTAAACATATCGACAAAAAGTTTTCCACTAAGTATTACAATCAAATATCTCTGGGAATAGATTTTACAGCCAGAGACTTACAAGAAAAACTAAAAAAATCAGGTCAGCCCTGGGAGAAAGCAAAGTCTTTTGACAACTCTGCTGTAGTTGGAGATTGGATAGATGTAAATAATTTTCAAGATATAAATGATATTAACTTTTGTCTAAAGTTAAATAATGAAATAGTGCAGTCAAGTAACAGTTCTAATATGATTTGGAAAATAGATGATTTAGTTAGTGAAGTGTCTAATTACTTCACATTGAAAATCGGTGATATTTTATTTACTGGGACACCTGAAGGTGTTGGAAAAGTTAGCATTGGAGATGTTCTGGAGGGTTTTCTTGAAGAAAAGAAAGTTTTTTCAATTAAAATAAAATGATTTTAGATAAGATTTTTGATTTTTTTTTAATCAATAACTTTTCACTATCAGCTGTAGAGAGTGTGACTGGTGGAAAATTATCTAGTACAATAATTAAAAAATCAGGAGCATCAAATTTTTTTAAAGGTTCTTTAGTTACTTACTCAACAGAATCCAAAAAAAATATTCTTCAAATTAATAAAGATTTGTTATTTAATTTTTCACCCGTCAGCAAGGAAATATCACGTGAGATGGTAAAATCGGGAAAAAAAATATTAAATACTGATTATTGTATTTCCACTACTGGAAACGCAGGTCCTTCAACCAATGATAACTATTCAAAAGTTGGTCAAATATTTATTTCAATAGCAACTCCAAAAAAAATAACTACTCAGGAATTATATTTAACTGGACCAAGAGAAGAAATAATTGAAATTATTGTAGAAAAATCACTTAAACTGCTATTAGAAAATCTAGTAGAATAAATTTGTCAATACTGTAAAAAAGTTGTTTATTTGCATCCCTAAAGACAATATAACATGTCAAAAATTTGTCAAATATCAGGTAAGAAAGTTCAGTTTGGAAATAACGTTTCTAAATCTATTAATAAAACAAAAAGAAGGTTTAACGCCAATATTGTTTCAAAAAAATTTTATATTCCTGAAGAGGATAAATGGATTAAACTGAAGGTTTCTACATCTGTTTTGAAGACGATTAATAAAAAAGGTATAAGTGCTGTTTTGAAAGAAGCTAAAGAAAAAGGTATTAAACTGTAATATAATGGCCAAAAAAGGAAATAGAGTTCAAGTTATTTTGGAATGCACAGAACATAAAGATTCTGGTAAACCAGGAACATCTAGATATATTTCAACTAAGAATAAGAAGAATTCACCTGAAAGATTAGAATTAAAAAAATTCAATCCGATATTAAAAAAATATACAATCCATAAAGAAATTAAATAATGGCTAAAAAAACTGTTGCTACATTACAAACATCGTCAAAAAAGCTTACTAAAGCCATCAAAATGGTAAAAAGTCCAAAGTCAGGTGCTTATACTTTTTCTGAAGCAATAATGTCTTCCGACCAGGTAAATGATTGGTTGTCTAAAAAGTAAATCTTTAATTTTTTCAAAGATTTAGTTTCATCTATTTTAAAATTTTATAGCTAACTTTCATATATGAATTTTTTTAAAAAGCTCTTTTCGTTTGGAAAGAAACCAGCTAAAGACTTGGATAAAAATGAGATTGATGATTTAAAGAACGAAAAAGGTGAGGAGATTATTCAAAAAGATTCAATTAAGGAAAAAGTAAAAAAACATAAACCAGAGCCAGAGCCAGA
>CEWK01124192.1_pt1 | contig 10370 bp, 5 predicted proteins | sample 531431 | NCBI WGS metagenome assembly CEWK01 (sample SAMEA2623059, study PRJEB7988) | marine metagenome | isolation source: saline water (ENVO:00002010), including
ACCATCTACATCTATCTTGAGATTACCACCTTCAGTATGGATATCCAACTCAGGAGTATGACCCTTTAGTTTTTCAAGATCAAATAATGGTTCAGAGGATGTAGAGGAATAAAGTTTATTACCCTCTACATATAACTTAGGAGCCAAACCATTTTCTCCTTTAAGTTTTCCAAAATCAATTAATGGTATAGAAGATGTAGATGAAAAAAGCTTATCATCCTCTACATATAAATTAGGAGTAATACCATTTTCTCCTTTTTCTCCTGGAGGTCCTTGTAATTGAGAAAGATCAAATATTGGATCCGTTGACTTGGAGGTGTAAAGCTTATTATCCTCTACAAAAAACGTAAGTGTATCTCCCGGATCTCCTTGATCTACAACTTTAGATTCAGAGTCGGTTGTATCATTTGAATCTATCTTATCGATTCTTACCGAATTGTGTGCGGCAAATATTGCCAAAGAACCTAAACCTATCACGAACAAAATAATCCATAATTTAGAACATGTATTCAATGATTTAATTCTATTCCTATTCTCTTCAATTTTGTTTTTTTGTTCCCTTCTCCATTCATCTTCTAGTGATGGGTTATGAGTAGGAGCTGTTGGTTGAGTAACATACTGGACTTCTTTAACTTGTCCCAATTCTATTCCATCAACATTTAAGTTTATATTATCTAATCTAGGCTGTGCTTGCACATTCCCTAAATTACGACCATTTAAGTTTTGATTATTATTTAACATTAATTTAAAATAATAAAATAGGATTTTAGTGTTTATATTTCAATTTTTTTATCATAAAAGAAAAGTAGATGATAAATCAACTTAAAGTGATTTCAATACTCCAACAAGTTATAACATAATTTGTGAAACTTCCAAATTCATGATCAATTACAGATTTTTGTACTTCCGGAATCTCATCAGAATTACACATTTCATCAATGGATGGTAGAGAATTTGTTGACCTAGATTTACCATGACTGTCACAATTTCTATCATTACCACATGTTACCCAGTCTCTTGCATGACGTCTCTGAGATACCTTAATCTCAGACATCTTCTTTTCAAGATCATCCTGTTTATTTTTGAATACATCTTCTATTCTTCTTAATTCATTATTAAAATATGTAGTCATTTTATATATATCATCTGATCCACTACCATATTTATCTTCAAGATAATCCATCATTTTCTCCTGATTATCTCCTTCAAGTAAATACCAAACGGGAATTACATTTTCAGATATTTTGGTAGGACTTTTTTCAGTCCTGTCAAAATGCTTTTGCCATTCAGCATGGCCCCAGTTCTCCATATTAGTGATGGATTCAGAAGGGTTATTTAAATCTCCTTTAGCATTAGCACCAAATACTAATACATGTGTAGTAGTATCAGATTTTAGGTCTATATCCTTTGATGAAGAATAACTAGATTTAGATTTTGATGCACTACCACCAAAAGGTCCCCATCCTCCTGAGACACCTCCTTCCATATTAGCTTTAGAGTACTTTTCATAGTACTTTGCTGCATTATTGATAATAGATTGTTGAAGAACCATTCCACCTAATGCAACATAGTTTACAACAAAATCCTTCCATAGATAAGATACAAGGTCATATTTATCTACTATGGATTTATCGTTCTTATTATATTTCGGCAAATTAGTGACTGCGTCAATATATTCTTGTTTTACATACTTCTTCAGGTCCTGTTCTGAAGTTATCTCATACAATTGATCTACCATTGTATACTCTATAACTGCATTATTACCTTCTGACAAAAATGTCATTGCAGTTGTCTTCGATTTTGAAGCACTTGCAGAAAGAAAACTAGACCAGCCGACACTTCCTCCGGCACCACTTGTTTTACTCTTTCGATACATATTTATGTCTCGATAAGTAGAAGCTGAAGCTTCTACATTATGCTTAAAATTATGATCAAACCTATCGACATAATCATAAGATTTATGTGATTGATCATCAATTGGATCAGTCACAATTTTCATTTCTGAGAAAGATTTTTCCAAGAAACTACCACCATAAGAGTCTCTAATAGGATCATAACCTATACCAATCAAATCAACACCTGTTGCTAACTTCATTTTGGAATATTCATGATTTTCTATTATAGGAAAACCAGCTGATTTACAGGTGGCATCCATACCATCTTTACCAGTATCACCCTTGAGTTTATCAAGGTCAAAAATTGGTTCTGTGGATGTAGAGGAAAAAAGCTTATTATCCTCTACATATAACTTAGGAGCCAAATCATTTTCTCCTTGTTGTCCTTTAAATTTCGAAAGGTCGAGTAACGGTTCTGAGGATGTTGATGAAAAAAGCTTGTTATCCTTAACAGTTAACTGAGGAGTTATTCCTGGATCTCCTTTTTCTCCAGTATCTCCTTTGTCTCCAGTATCTCCTTTGTCTCCAGTATCTCCTTTGCCTCCTGTAGGTCCTTGAAGTTCTGAAAAATCAAAGATTGGTTCTGGTGATGCAGAAGAATAAAGTTTATTATCTTCTACAAAAAAAGTAGGTGTTACTACTGGATTTCCTTGAGGATCCCTTTGATTTGATGATTTTTCATCCGCATTTACCTGTAATAATTCAATTGTCGTCTTATTTTCCTGAATATTTCGATCATTTATTACAAAACATATGGAAGAAGCAATCATAAAGATTATTATAATTGCAATAAAACATTTCGTCATGTATTTAGAATTATTTCTATTATCATTTTGTCTATTTTGCTCAACTACATTTAATTGAGCTTGAGGAACAACATATTGAACTTCTCTAATTGGTCCTAATTCTATTCCTCCATTATTTAAGTTTACATTTTCAAATCTAGGTTGTGCTTGCACATTCCCCAAATTATGAGCGTTTAAGTTGCGATTTTCTTCAAACATTTTAGTAAAATAATAAATTTGGTTTCAGTATTTATATTTCAATTTTTTCAATCATATTTCCTCACCTCTCCTTCAATCAATAATAACAAATGATTTAAGTCATGTCTATCTCTTTTAAGATTCTCAATTTTATTATTCAAATATATAATCTTCTGAATACTCATAATATTATTTCCTCTAAACATATTAAAACTATTTCTTATAGTCTCTCTTTCTTTTTCCATCTTTAATAACTCATCGTCTAAGATATTAAATTCCCTTGATTTTGTAACCAACAATCTATTTAAGTCATTAAGATTATTAGGTAAATCTAAAGAATTTACTATTAACAATATAACAAATAACAATATAAATCTAAGCATATTCTAAATCTACTGAAAGATTAATATATATTATTTTTCAACTTTTTATTTAATCGTTAGACAAATTTTAACTCCAAAGTATATTGTTACTATGATTACTTTGCAATTAATTTATCCATTTGAAAATTTTTTTTATAAATTAATCCGATTTCAGAAATGAATTAAAGCTCCTCATCTCCGAAATCTAATTCTTCAGTCTCAAATTTCTCTGAAATAGCATCAGGTGTACGTTTTGCTCTACGAAAATAATCTTTCAATTCTTCATCATTCCACTCATCGATGTTTGATATCTGTGCAGTATGATCATCAATCTCACTATGAATCGAGATTGATCCAGGTGCATGATCTATCCTTCTGACGTTAAGTTTACACGAAAAGTCAGTACCTACAGGAAAATAAAACCGATATTCCCAATATTCCAAACCTCTATGAAAATAGCGGTTTCTAAGACGGAGGTCAGGACTGAACACAACTTTAAGATTATTTATATGATAGTAACCATTACTATTATATCTACCGTCGACACAATTCATAAAATCATGATTATATGTTTTATTATCAATTGTAATATTAGAATTAGGAACTAATAACAATTTATTTTCTTTATAAAATTTATCCAAATAGTGAATGTCCCAAACTCTTATATTACAACAAATTTTGTCAATTCCAAGATCTACAGCACCATTCTTACATGATTCGTCTTCAGATTCTTTATAAACACAATTATCTAATCTGTATTTGAAAGAACTTCTTAGAAATTCTGAAGAAAATCTTAAAGAAGACTTATTAGGAATATGTATATTCGAAACCTCTTTTTCTATTTCTTCTTTCATAGTCTTGAAAGCATCCTTAGTCTTAGCCATTTCCGCATTGAATTTAGCAGTTATATCAGCTAATGATTCATGATCAGGAATCATTAGCTGATATAATGATTCCTGTTCAGGAAGAGACTCTTCTGAACCAACAGAATATTCCATTTTCTTATCATTATAAGAATTTATTATCTTTAAAATTCCATAAGCAATCGCTAATGAAAATAGTATTACATTTAAGTTTATTATTTTAATCATTTTAGTACATTAAAAAGGAAATATTAAAAAAATTTTTCAAATTTTTTATCTTATCCTAAAAATAAGAATAAAATAAGTTAACTAATTACTGCGGAGATAGTACAGCACTGTACATCATTAGTCCAATAATGAGAGAAATCAGAATTTCCTGTACGCCGGTAAAGTTTTAAGGACTTTACAACCTCATCACTATTGGTACAAGTTGTGATTTTATGATCATGCTCCCAGTAACATGAAGAAAATCTTATAGAAGATTTGTCAGGGATATGGATGTCTAAAATCTTTCCATGAAGTTCTTCCTTCATAGCATTTAAAGCATCCTTCGTCTTAGCAGTCTCTGCATTGAATTTAGCAGTTATATCAGCTAAAGACTGAGTCTCGGTACCATACTTATACTCCATGTATTTCTTATAATAGTACTTGACAGATTCGGGCATATAGTGATATATTGGGGTAACCTTCTCTGAGATAACAACAGGAGATCGTCTTGACCTATCCATATGAGCCTGCATTTGTTCATCACCCCAATCGTCGAGGTTTGATACAACAGATGATGGATCATCCATATCTCCAACACCGCTTCCGCTAGTTACAAAAACAGTATCCTTTGAGTTAGACTTAACATCTTGTTCAGCACTGCTTTTAGCAACAGTGTTAGTAACATCAGCTTTTGCTGAGAATGGTCCCCAACCTCCTCCAACACTAGCTTTCACCACTGACCTAGAATATTTTCCAATAAGATCAGATATATGAGAGATTTCACTAAGCATGGTGATCGATCCACCCAAATCAATGGAAGTAACAATAAAATCACCCCAAATCGTTGAGAAATCATTATATTTATCTATTACTTCTTGTTCTTCTTTTGTTAGATTACCAACACTTCCTCTCAAATTGTATCCTGAATTTCTAATTCTACGATCAGGAAACTCAGGAAGAGAACTAGCAGCATTAATAAAATCATCTTTTACAAAAGGTAGTAAATTCTGTTCAGCTTTCGCCTCATAGGTCTTCTGATATAACATACTTTGTGCTACTGCAGTGTCTTCCTGAGACAAGGAAACCATAGCACTTCTCTGTCCTGAAGAAGCACTAGCCTCAAACATGCCTCCATATCCACCTGAAATACCAAATTCAGATGCCTTTGATTTCTTATATTCTGTCGTACTTTCGAACAACTCAGTAGAAGACACAGCAGAACTTTCATGATTCTGATCGAAATTTGCTATGAAATCTGGTCTTTTATACAGAATTCCAGTAATTGGGTTTGTAAAAATATTACCCTTATCATATGATTCAACTAGAATGCTCGGTCCATGAGTATCCCTAACCGGATCGAATGACCTACCAACATAAGTTGATCCAGGTGCATGATCTAATTTTTGGTAGTCATTTGGCATAATTATATTTTTATTTTCTAGGGTAAAGTTCCTTAACAACGATTTTAAGTTTACCAACTCTTTTCCATTAGAATAGATAATTTGATTCTCTAGAGAAAGTTCAGGACTGACACCATCAATTCCATTATCTCCTTTATCTCCCTTTTCACCTCGAATAACATCGTTTCCTGATGGACCTCCATTATCAGTCACAGAAACACTATCATCTGTATCCTTACTACTTGAATTAATCTTATCAATCCTTCCCGAAATGTGTACGGCATATATTCCCAAAAAACATAAACCTAACATCAATAAAGTATTCCATATGTTAAAACATCTTCTTGTTGATTTAATTCTATTTTTATTTTCTTCAATATTATTTTTCTGTTCTCTTCCCCATTCATCTTCTATTGAGGAATGGGGATGAGCAGTAGGTAGAACTTGAGCAGCTTCTTCTTCTGCTTCTCTAATTCTATCTAATTCAAGGTTATTATTGGTTGATCCAGAGGAAGCAGAGCCATTTAAGTTTTTATTATTATTTAACATTGTTATCGAAAATAATAGGGCTTGAGATAGTGTTTATATTTCAATTTTTTTATCATATCCTAAAATAAGAATAAAACAAGTTAGCTAATTGCTGCGGAGATAGTACAGCACAGTGCTCCATAAGTCCAAAATGCTTTTCCGCTATGATGGTAAAGGTGCATTGACTTTACAACTTCATTTGCACCAGGACAAGTAGAGGCGTGATCACCTCTACCCATCTCATCCCACTCTACCCAATGACATCCTTCAAATTTTATAGAAGATGTTTTTGGGATGTGTATGTCTAAAATCTGACCTTGTAGTTGTTCTTTCATATCTTTCAACGCATTTTTAGTCTTAGCAGTCTCTTCATTGAATTTAGCTGTAATATCAGCTAATGATTCAGATTCAGAACCATATTTGAATTGAAGAAACTTTTTGTACCATTCTTTAATACCATCAGGCATTAGGAGATATACAGGTAGTACTTTTTCTGCAACCACAACAGGTGACCTTCTTGACCTATCCATATGAGATTGCATCTGTGTATCTCCCCAATCATCGAGGTTTGATACAACAGATGATGGATCATCCATATCTCCAACACCACTTCCACTAGTTACGAAAATGGTGTCCTTTGAATAGGACTTAACTTCTCTCTCTGCGTTAGTCTTGGTAATTGTATTAGACACACCAGCCTTAGCAGAGAATGGCCCCCATCCACCACCTACGGAAGCTTTCACAATAGATCTTGAGTACGCTCCAACAAGATTAGCAAAATTAGATATCTCACTAAACATAGTAATGGAACCTCCTAAGTCAATACTAGAAACGAAAAAATCACCCCAAATCATTGAGAATTCAATATATTTGTCTATGATTTCTTGTTCTTCCCTTGTAGGACTATTTACATCTCCTCTCAAATTGTTTCCATACATACCATTTACAATTCTACGATCAGGAAACTCAGGAAGAGAACTTGCAGCCTTAGTAAAATCAGGTTTTACAAAAGGTATCAAATTCTGCTCCGCTTTGGCCTCATACGTTTTCTGGTATAATATACTTTTTGCCACAGCAGTGTCTGACTTGGACAAGGACACCATAGCACTTCTCTGTCCAGAAGAAACACTAGCCTTAAACATGCCTCCATACCCTCCAGAAACACCTATTTCAGTAGCCCTCGCCTTTTGGTACTCTGTTGTACTCTCAAATAACTCTGTAGAAGAAACAGCTGAGCTTTCATGGTTTTGATCGAAATTCGCGATGAAATCGGGTCTCTTATACTTTATGTCTGTAATAGGATTAGTAAAAGTATTACCTTTCCCAAATGTTTCAATTAAAACACTAGAACCATGTGTATCACTTACTGGATCGTACGACCTACCAATATATGTCGATCCAGGTGCATGATCAAGCATATCATATTCAGATAATTTATCATCCTCTATCAATGCATGATTAGCAGCAATTTCTGAATTAATTATTGAGCGAATACTAATCAATTCTTTATTGTCTGAATACAAAACACCATTCCTAACATCCAAAATTGGTGTTGATCCGTTAATACCATTAATACCGTTAATACCATTAGTACCATTAACACCAGCAGGACCAGTAGCACCTGTATCTCCTTTGCCTCCTTTAAATTCAGAAAGATCTAATAATGGTACTACTGATACAGAAGAATACAGCTTATTATCATGGACATAAAATCTAAGTGTATTTCCTGAACTTACAACTTTAGATTCAGAATCATCATCATTTGATTCTATTTGTTCAATTCTTCTCGAATTGATTGAAGCAAATAATGCCAATGAACCTAATCCAAATATGAGCAAAACAATCCAGAATGCCCAACATCTGCTCAATCTTTTAAGTCTATTCCTAGTTTCTTCAGAATAGCTTTTCTGTTCCCTTTTCCATTCTTCATCTAGAGAAGAATGAGCAGGAGCAGAAGGTAGAACTGGAGTAGCTTCTCTAAGAGTAGCTTCTCCAATTCTACCTAATTCAAGGTTATTATTGGTTGATCCAGAAGAATCAGAGCCTTTTAAGTTTTTACTATTTAATATCATTGTTATCGATATAATATAGTTAACGGATAGTGTTTATATTTCAATTTTTTTATTATACAAAATGAATTGGTATAACCAAATAAATAATTACCATTTAATAAATATAAGAGTAAAATAATTAAGATAAGTAGCTTCCTATAGAACAACACTTAACATGATGAATATGTCTACCATAATTATGGTGCATATTCGAAAACTGCAAAGATTTAGGAACTTCGTTCTTACCATCACAGACTGTCTCAAGGTAATCTATATCATCCTTTATATCTACCCATCTACAATTCCCAAATACAATATTAGACGAAGTACTTGGAATTATGTCTAATATCTTGTCTCTTAATTCTCCTTCTGATTTCTCAAAAGCATCTTTCGTTTTGCTCAGTTCTTTATTGAACTTATCTGCAATATCAGCTAAAGTCTCAGTTTCAGTGCCATACTTCCACTCAAGATATTTTCGATAACTTTCTTTTGCCTTATCTTCCATGAGAAAATAAACAGGCATTACTTTTTCTGCAACAACTACAGGCGATTTTCTTGAACGGTCCAAGTGTGATTGCATTTGTTCGTCTCCCCAATCATTAAGATTGGTGATGACAGATGATGAATCTTCCAAATCGCCAACTCCATCTCCACTAGTTACAAAACAGCTTTGTTTAGAGTTTTCATTTACTTCTTCAACCGCAGAACCTCTCTCAATAGTATTTGAGACACCAACTTCTGCTGAGAATGGTCCCCATCCACCACCAACAGATGCTTTCAGAACAGACCTTGAGTATTTTTTCAATAGCTCACTAAAATTAGAAATTTCAGTTTGCTTTGTGATTGATCCTCCAAGATCAACTGCAGTTACAAAAAAATCTTTCCAAGTACTTGAAAATTCATCAAAAATACGAATCAAATCAATTTCTTCTTTTGATAATGCATCCCTACCTCCTTTTAGACCAGAAGTATTATTAGTTCCAGAAAAAATATCTGGAAATTCAGGAAGAGCATTTGCCGCTAATGTAAATTCAGGTTTTACATATGGAGTTAGAACTTGCTCTGCTTTTGCTTCGTAAGTCTTTTGGTAAAGGATACTTTGAGTAACAGCAGTATCCTCTTGAGAAAGAGTTGTCATAATACTTCTTTCTCCAGAAGAAGCACTAGCTTCAAACATACCACCATACCCTCCTGAAATACCGACTTCAGATGCTTTTCCTTTCTGGTATTCAGTAGTACTCTCGAAAAGTTCTGTTGATGCAACAAGACCGGTTTGGTGATTGTGATCATAGTTTCCAATGTAATCAGGAATTTTATACTTTTTATTTGTGATCGGGTTTGTAAAAATAATTTTTTTTTCAAAAGTTTCTACGAATAGACTAGCACCATGACTATCACTTATTGGATCAAATGATCTACCAATGTATGTTGATCCTGCTGCATTACCAAGATGAGCATAATCACTATTATCATTGAAAATGTTACTATGCCTTTCAGTAAAGTTTTTAATATAGGTATACAGATTTAACACTTCAATGTTATTGTTTGTGTAAAGAATATCACCCCTAACAAATAATTTTGGTGTAGATCCATTTTTACCATTAATACCATTAATACCATTAGTACCATTAATACCATTAATGCCATTAGTACCATTAATACCATTAATACCATTAATACCAGGTAGTCCATCAACACCGTCTCTAACAGGTAAACCATCTTTATCATCATGACCGTGATTAACATCATTTCCTGAAGATCCAGTTGTTACAACAGAATCGTCAGTTGTATTATTAGTAGAATTAGAACTATTAATTCGATAAGAATTATAAACAGCAAGTGCTGTTATTCCTAATCCGAATACAATCAAGAAAAGAATCCATCTTTTTCTTTTTGAATCAATTTTCTTGATCTTATTAAACATACCATTAAATCCTTCTCTAATTACAAGTATCTTTTCATTAAAAGCTGATGTTGAAACATAGCTGTTTAATATAGATACATGTTGTAAAGGAGGTGCAGATGCTGAAGTATGCGTAGACGAAATTGGAATTGCCAATTCAATCTCGTTTAAATCTTTA
>CEWK01131304.1_pt1 | contig 10365 bp, 9 predicted proteins | sample 531431 | NCBI WGS metagenome assembly CEWK01 (sample SAMEA2623059, study PRJEB7988) | marine metagenome | isolation source: saline water (ENVO:00002010), including
GCCATAGACCCTTCACCGCCTTTAAGGAAAAGTTGTGTATCTCCTTGTATTTCGTCTGCGCCTTCAATGGCTTGTAAGAAATCTGAGCTAAAATTGTTTTCATAAATGGAAGTTCTGTTCCCCGAAAAATTGAGTTGATAAACCCCTTGGCTTGTGGTAGTATCTCCATTTTCGTCAGGATCTGATTCAAAGGAATAATGAAGTTTAACGTGGGCATTTGCTGAGGAAAAGTTCAGTTGAATCATACTACCAGAGCTTGGACTTACAGGCTCGACTTTGAAGTATAAACCTCTAAAATAGTTGTAGAAATTAGTGGTACTACTTAATTCATCAGCATCTTCTTTTTCAAAAATCAAAGTCTCCCAAAACCCTTGAGGGAGTATCCCCGGGCTGTCTAATCTAATGCGAAGGCTAGGCGCCAGAGTTTCTGTAACCTCTTTATCCCCATCTTCATTAAGTTCTGTTAGATCAGTAGACTCATTGCTGGGGGTAAATGCCTCAGAGGAATACAACAATTGAGCTTCTAGTTCTGCAGGGTTTAAAGCTTCAGCGGCAGACAAAGCACCATTTGAATAATAGGCTTGAAAATCGTCTAAATCACTTCCTGGGTCAAAATTTCGCAATAAAAAATTGTTTTTAAATACAGATAATTTGACAGGCCCATTGCCGTAAAGCGAGTCTAATGTGTAGGTCTCTCCATCTGTTTTACTTGAGTATGGTATGGTGAGAAACACAGAGTCTAAAACGGGGTTATTTCCAAAACTAGGGCTGAAATTCTGAGGGGTGAGTTGCGATAAAAAATGCGCTGTTGTACCCCCAAAGTTGGGGTCATAATAATAGCCTAACAAGTTGCTGGGTAGGTTGTTCGACTGGAAAGGCGTGATACGCTTATTGTAGGTCTTTGCAGGATAGGACTGATTATCAATAGAGATGTTCTGATTGTTAATGACATCGGTTCCAATTTCTGTGTAATCCTCCTCACAGGAGAGTGTAAAAGCAATGAAACATAAAAAAATTAGAACATTAGAATAGGGGTTGCGTGAAAATTTCATAGCAGGGGCTCTAGTTTAAAATTTGGGTACTGTAGAATTCTGTGTAGGCTTCGGCAAAGGCTTCCGGGAATTGGTATTCTAAAACTGGTTTTTGGATTTTATCAATATAATTATTCAATTCTTCCGGTATTGTTTGAGACCCTATAATCAGGCCATCTGAAAAATCAATTGCTGTTTTCATCAAACTTACATAATCTGGTAATTTTAAATTTTTTAAGTGGTCATCATCGATTTCATCGAATTTAACTTTATCCTTTAGTGCCTTATTCAGGGTGCCCTCAAAACTTTGAGCGTACACAGAGGTAACCACTTTACTGTCTTTAAATAATGGCTCGTCTTTGTAGTATTCTTTAAGGTAAAGCGGCAACAAAGAGGCCAACCATCCGTGAACATGAATGATATCTGGCGCCCAATTCAATTTTTTAACAGTTTCGATGACCCCTTTGGCAAAAAAGATGGCACGTTCATCATTGTCCTCAAACAGCTTTCCAGCCTCATCCGTCAGGGTCGCTTTTCTCTTGAAATAATCTTCATTGTCAATAAAGTAGACTTGAATTCTCTCTTTTGGAATTGAAGCCACTTTGATAATGAGCGGCATGTCTAAATCATTTACAACCAAGTTGATGCCCGATAGGCGAATGACTTCATGTAGTTGGTGCCGGCGCTCATTGATGTTTCCGTAACGCGGCATGAATATTCGAATTTGTCCGCCTTGTTTATTGACCATTCTGGGCGCTTCAAAAGACATGGATGAAACTTCAGTTTCTGGCAAATAAGGAATTACTTCAGACGACACATACAATATTCTCTTGTCTTTCATACAAACAACGCTTTGGATTTCTCAATAAAAATATCGCAAAAATACAAAAATTTATGCAGATTAATTGTAATAGCTTAAGTTTGCAACCCATTATTGTCAATTCAATGAAAGTTTTAACCACAAACCAGTCTCTAAACTCCTGTTTAGCGTCTCTAAAAACACCAGTTTCAAACCTCGGATTTGTACCGACTATGGGCGCTTTACACCAAGGTCATTTGTCTTTGATTAATCGTGCAATAAAAGAAAATGAGATTGTTGTGGTCAGTATTTTCGTAAATCCCACTCAATTTAACAATGCAGGCGATTTAGAAACATACCCTCGAGACCTCAAGCAAGACTTGAAAAGAATAAAATCCATACGATCTTTGGGTGAAATCATTGTTTATGCGCCAAGTGAGGCAGCAGTTTATGGTAATTCCATTACAAAAGAAGCTTTTGATTTTGGAGGGCTTGAACTGCAAATGGAAGGCAGGTTTAGACCTGGCCATTTTCAGGGTGTTGGCACGGTAGTTCAAAAGCTTTTAGATATCGTAGGGCCTACCCGCGCCTATTTTGGCGAAAAAGATTTTCAACAACTACAAATCATTAAGAAACTGGTTAAGATGACCAGAGCTAATGTCAAAATTGTGGCTTGCCCTACAGAAAGAGAGCCCAACGGCTTGGCAATGAGCTCTAGAAATACACGCCTTACAACCGCAGAGCGTTCCCACGCTTCAAAAATTTACAACGTATTAAAAATGACCAAACACAAATTTAGACACACCCCTTTTGATGAGATAATGCAATGGGGCGTTGATCAATTTGAAAAAGACCCCACCATCAACCTAGAATATTTTCAAATTTCAGAGGTTTCAACCCTAAAACCAGCGGTTAAAATAGCGCCTCAAAAAAAGTACCGTGCATTTATTTCGGTCTATATCAGAAACATCCGATTGATTGATAATATCGCACTAAATTAATACCTTTGTCCCATGCAAATACAAGTTGTTAAATCTAAAATTCACCGTGTAAAAGTTACGGGCGCCGATTTAAACTATATTGGAAGCATCACTATTGATGAAGACTTAATGGATGCCGCCAATATTATACAAGGTGAAAAAATCCAAGTCGTAAATAATAATAACGGTGAGCGTTTGGAGACCTATGTAATCCCTGGCCCAAGGCACTCTGGAGAAATCACGCTGAACGGTGCTGCTGCTCACAAGGTCAATATTGGGGATGTGCTAATTTTGATCACTTATGCGATTATGAGTCTCGATGCCGCAAAAGGCTTTACTCCAGCCTTGGTTTTCCCAGACGAAACCACTAATCTTTTGAAATAGTCCATTGAACAGCACCGTTAAATCCGCTTTAAAAATCATATTTCCACTATTGTTAGGGGCCATTTTGGTCTGGTATTCGTTGCGTAAAATTTCATTTTCTGAACTGGCAGATTATTTTGTAAACGCCAACTATTTTTGGATTTCATTGGGTGTTTTTTTTGGACTTTTGAGTCACTTGTCGCGTGCCTATCGTTGGAAGTATATGCTTGAGCCCATGGGCTATAGTCTGCGGTTTTCAAATGGTATGATGGCAGTTTTTTCGGGCTATCTTATCAATTATACCGTTCCAAGAGCAGGAGAAGTTTCGCGGGCTACAATTCTGACTAATTATGAAGGCGTTCCCTTTGAAAAAGGTTTTGGAACCATTGTTGCTGAACGTGTGGCTGATGTTTTGGTGATGTTACTCATCATTGGATTTACGCTCATTTGGAGATTTGATATCATATATGATTTTTTAATTGATGGTCTTGATTTTCAAAATCAGCTATTCATCTTATTCCCTGTAGCATTATTTTTATTTTACTGTTTTTACCAAATTATCAAAAAAGGGAACCACCCTTTTTTGGTAAGAATCAGATCATTTTTAATTGGTTTTTTAGAGGGAGTCATGAGCATCTTCAAAATGAAGTATAAATGGGCATTTATTGCGCATACCGTCTTTATTTGGGCCATGTATGTTTTGATGTTTTATGTCACCTCTTTGTCAATAGACAGCATTTCACAACTTCCCTTTTCAGCGATTTTGATTGGTTTTATTGCCGCGAGTTTTAGTGTTGCTGCAACCAATGGCGGCGTTGGCGCCTACCCGCTGGCAGTTTATGCGGCCTTTTCCATTTTTAATATTGAAGAAGTGCCAAGTCTTGCTTTTGGCTGGATCATGTGGAGTTCGCATACCGTAATGATCGTTGTTATGGGCGGGCTTTCACTCGTTTTCTTGCCGATATACAACCGTCTCTATCAGAAAAAAAATAAGACTTAAATCAATTATTACATTTAGTTTTAATTACTTAAATTAGATCACCAAAAAACGGATTAATGAGATATTTTTTCTTTTTAACATTTTTAATCACAGCGTCTTTATCTTCACAAACAAAGTATGAACTTATAGATTCAAAATGGTTGGGGAATCGGGAATTAAAAATTCAACTGCCAAGAACTTATGACGAAACCACCGAACAAGTTTATCCACTTTTTTTAATTCTAGATGGGGATTATTTATTTGAAACAGTAGCAGGAAATTTAGACTATATGGCCTACTGGAGCTACGCGCCAGATGCCATTATTGTCGGCGTCAATCAAAAAGGGTCGAGGTCTAAGGATTTATACATTTCTGATGAAGATTATTTTCCCCTTCAAAGCGGTGCGCAATTTTACGATTTTTTGGATAAAGAACTGATGCCACATATACTTAAAAACTATAAGGTTGGGTCGTTTAGAGCAATTGTTGGCCACGGAGAGTCGGCGAACTTTATCAATTTTTTTAGTTTTAATAAAAAGCCTTTATTTCAAGCCTATATTGCAATGAGCCCAACACTGTCCCCTCAGATGAGCACCTATCTTAGTGAGCGGATGACCTCTGCTAAAGATCCGATTTTTTATTATCTATCAACCGCCAATGCGGACTACAAAGAAAACCGCGAGAGCATACGATCATTAAACACTAAGCTTGAGGTTATCGAGTCTGAGCAGCTGTTTTACGCGTTCAACGACTTTGAGTCCCAAAGCCACCATTCTTTAGTTGCCACCTCCATACCCAAAGCAATACAACATATTTTTGAGATTTATGCGCCCATTTCTACCTCGGAATATAAAGAATCTATATTGCCCTTGGGGCCTTCTGATGTAGTTGATTACTTAAAAAAGAAATACGCCACAATAGAAGATATTTTTGGGGTTGAAAAGCAAATTTTGTTAAGTGATTTTCGCGCCATTTCTTCCGCGATTAATCAAAAGGAAAGTTTTAAAGAATTTAAAGACATGGCAGAATTGGCGCGCAAGCATTATCCCGAATCTCTACTAGCCAATCTTTATTTGGGCTGGTATTATGAGGGCGCTGGCAGTATCAGAAAAGCCATAAAAATCTATCAGGAGGCTTTTGTTTTTGATGAAATTGACGGGATTAGAAAAGAGGATTTATTATACCGTGCAGAACAGTTGAAAGCAGAAAGTGAAGACTAATGGCAAAGGTTAAAACAACATTTTTTTGTCAGAGCTGTGGGGCTCAATATGCGAAGTGGCAAGGCCAATGTAATGTTTGTAAATCTTGGAATACAATTGCTGAAGAAGTTCTTCAGAAACCGAAAAAAGAAGATTGGGACACAGCGACTTCAGGCCCTGTTAAGCGCGCTTCAAAACCCTTAAAGATTTCTGAAATTGACACTACTAAAACGCCTCGGCTAAATACTACAGACGCAGAATTAAACCGAGTTTTAGGGGGCGGAATCGTTCCGGGCTCACTCATTCTTTTGGGCGGAGAACCTGGCATAGGTAAAAGTACGCTCATGCTCCAACTGGCCTTAAAACTCCCTTACAAAACACTTTACGTTTCTGGCGAAGAAAGTCAAAAACAGATAAAACTTCGCGCCCAGCGCATTGCACCAGGCAGTGAACAATGTTATGTTTTAACAGCAACAAACACCCAGCAAATTTTTAAACAAATTGAAGGGCTAAAACCCGATATCTTAGTGATTGATTCCATTCAAACCCTACAGAGTGATTTTTTAGAGGCTTCTGCGGGTAGCGTTTCACAAATTAAGCAAACAACAACTGAGCTGATGAAATTTGCCAAAGCGACCGCGACACCAGTTGTTTTGATTGGGCACATTACTAAAGAGGGTAGTATTGCTGGCCCAAAAATTTTAGAACATATGGTTGATACCGTCTTGCAATTTGAGGGCGACCGCAACCATGTTTTTAGGATTTTGAGGGCCCACAAAAACAGGTTTGGGTCAACCCATGAATTGGGGATTTACGAAATGCAAGGGAATGGTTTAAGGGAGGTTCAAAACCCTTCTGAGGTGCTAATTTCTGAAAAAGACACCTCGCTATCTGGCAATGCGATCGCTGTTACGCTTGAGGGCATGCGCCCTCTACTGGTTGAAGTACAAGCTTTGGTCAGCTCCGCCGTTTATGGTACGCCGCAGCGCAGTACCACAGGCTTTAATGCAAAGCGCCTGAACATGCTGTTGGCAGTTCTTGAAAAGCGCGCGGGCTTCCGCCTCGGCGCCAAAGACGTCTTCTTAAACATCACCGGTGGTATTCGCGTAGACGATCCGGCCATTGATTTGGCAGTTGTAGCCGCCATTTTGTCCTCAAACGCCGATGCGGCATTGACAGAGAAATATTGTTTTGCAGGTGAGGTTGGTTTGTCAGGAGAAATACGTCCCGTTCAACGTGTTGACCAGCGCATTATGGAAGCTGAAAAACTTGGGTTTGAAGCGATTTTTGTTTCCAAGCACAACAAATTGAGCCTAAAGCCAACTAAGATTAAAATTCACTTATTGTCTAAAATAGAGGCCCTGCTGAATTTTCTTTAAATTTAGCACTAAAACACAAAGCTTTAGGGGCTGAGGATTACACAGTCTAACAATGGGTATTATAAGCGTCTTTTAGGTTTTCTGCAATTAGTTCGGCAGGGCGGCCTTCAATGTGGTGTCGCTCTAACATATGAACCAATTCACCATCTTTAAATAGGGCCATACAAGGAGAACTGGGCGGAAAAGGGACCATGTGTTCTCTTACCTTATTCACAGCGTCTTTATCAACGCCTGCAAAAACGGTAACGCTTTGGGTAGGGCGTTTGTCATTCTTTAAACTCTGAATGACGCCTGGGCGCGCGTTGGCTGCTGCACATCCACAAACGGAATTTACGACCACGAGTGTGGTGCCGGGCTGAGACAAAGCGGCGTCAACAGCATCTGCGCTGTACAATTCATCAAATCCAGCTTGGGTAAGCTGATCGCGCATGGGTTTTACTAGTTCTGCTGGGTACATAAAATTAATTTAATAATTGAACTACAAAGATACACAATTCTGTTTCAAATTTTGAATGAAATTCCTTAGGTTTGAAAATGTAAACGAGAATGTAAATTATGAGTTTTGCAAAATGGATTGGTGCTTCTATCGGCTGGTCATTTGGGGGCCCCATTGGCGCCATTATTGGCTTGGCACTGGGGAGTTTGGTGGACAATTCGTCAGGTAAACCCCAAACTCATAAGCGGATGCGTGCACAAACCCAACCGGGAGATTTTGAAGTGAGTTTGCTGATACTGGCTTCTCTTGTCATCAAAGCTGATGGCAAACAAGACCAACGCGAATTAGATTTTGTACGTCGGCAATTCGTACAGATGTACGGTAAAGCTCGCGCGAATCAAGCGTTTAGGCTCTTTAAGGCCATCAATCAACAATCAAATATTTCGCTGCGGCAAGTGTGTTTACAAATTCAACAAATGATGGACCATGCTTCCCGTTTGCAACTTTTACATTTTCTATTTGGAATTGCAAAGGCCGATGGGGCTGTAGCCGCCAGTGAAGTGTCCGTCATTGAACAAATTGCCCAATACTTAAGAATCAGCGCAAACGATTTTCAAAGCATCAAGGCCATGTTTTACAGCAGCCAGGCCAATGCTTATAAAATCTTAGAAATAGAAAAGGGCGCCAGTCCTCAAGCCATTAAAAAGGCTTACCGAAAAATGGCCAAAAAATTTCACCCCGATAAGGTTCAGCATCTCGGCGAAGCCCATCAAAAAGGGGCTGAGGAAAAATTCAGGAAGGTTCAAGAAGCCTATGAACAATTGCAATCAGAACTAGGATTTTAAAAACTGCTTATTTTTAGACCCAAAAAAGCTGTTCTTGGCATTGCCGGCCCATAAACATAATTACTGTCCCTGTTTTTACCGCTGTCAAAATCTGTTTGGTAGGCGTCAAGCGTGTTTTTTACACCTCCAAAAACTTCCAATTTTGCGGCTGTATTTTTCAAATTAAAAGTATAGCTTGTTTTAAAGCCAAGTTCAGAAAATGCTTTAGACGTCAAAAACGCATCTATACTTTGTTCTGGAGCGCCCGCCAAATGCACTAACTTCATCGGACCGGTATAAACGTAATTAAAACTGCTTTTAAATTTTTCATTGGGCATAAGATTTAAGGTTGCAAAACCATATTGATTTGGGGTTCGTAAAAATTCCCGTGTCGATGGCAACCCCTCAAGCACCTCAACTGCGCTGTCATAACGGCTAGATTGGATGTTAAAACCTGTTTCAAGTTGAATTTTCTTTTTATAATTTGCCCGTACCTCCAAAGTTATGCCCTGTACTCTTGCCGTATCTCCATTTTGTTTTTCAAAACGTTCTCCGAAGGCATCTTCACCAAGCGGTGCGAGGAAAAAGGCATCACCTAAGAAAGTATAAAACCCTTCCAAGGTAAATCCAAAAATATAATTTTCAGTAGGGTGGTCGTAATTAATGGAGGCGCTAAAGCTGTTTGAGCGCTCTTCCTTAAGGTCTTCTGCCAATGAAATTCTTGAAATACCACCCCCTGCGAAAGCCATATGTAAATCGGCATCAAAGGCTTGCGGTGCTCTAAAACCACTGCTCCAAGTCGTTCGAATTTGTAGTGCAGATTGTGGTTTGTACATGACCGAAATGCGCGGACTAAAAATGAGTTGATCCACTAAATTATGGTGCTCCATCCTGACGCCTGAAAGCAAACTTAGGGCTGGCGTAATTTCCCAATCACTTTGTAAAAACAAAGCTTGACTTTCAGTCGTTTGATCAATGTTGTAATTGTAAGCTGGTATATTGTCTAAAACAGCGTCTTTAAGATACTCACCGCCCAATGTAAATACATTAGTGCCTTTAAAAAAACGATTGACCCTGTAGTTGAATTGCGCGCCCCCTTGGAAAGTCGTTGTTTCTGAAATGCCGTAAGGCGGGCTGCTTAAATGGGTTTCTATTGCTGCCGGATCTTCTGGGAAAATTCCGGTGTAATGGTCACGGTTCGTTCGCTGCCCTGAGAGGTATGCGATTAAAGCGCTCTTATCCTCATTAAAATTGATTTGATAATCCAAACTTCCCATCCATACATCGTGGGTGCGTTCTTCTGCTTGTTGGTTTAAATAAGCGGTCTGGTCGACCATTTCGCCACCGTAGCGGTATTCGTCTAAGTGACTGATACTGGCTTCTAATTTTTGATTTTCACTAGGCAAATAGAAAAGGCTAGCCCCATAGGCGGTGTTTTCTAGCGCAGGCAGTTCTGAGAAATTATCCCCATTGGCATCGTAATATCCCCTTGTTCTTTTATTGGCAAATAAGGCGATCCCTGTCGATTTGTCCTTTGAAACGAGGGTTGCATTACCATTCAATATATTTTCGATGGCCGCCGATTTGATGCTTTGATGTGTGTAACTGAGTTCTATATTATTGGATTTGGGGATTTTGGTGATTATATTAACGACCCCTCCAATGGCGCTAGAGCCATAGAGCGTTGAACCGCCGCCGCGAATGGTTTCTATTCTTTCAATCATATTGACAGGAATTTGTTCTAGGCCATACAGTCCGGTCAGTGGACTAAAAACAGGTCTTCCATTGATTAGAATTTGAGAATAGCCTCCGGCCAAGCCGTTCATACGAAGTTGGGTGTAGTTGCAAGTTTGACAGTTTGTTTCCACCCGCAAGCCGGGTTGAAACTTTAGCCCCTCTGATAAATTACAAGCCTGTACATTGTCTAAAGCAGTACTGCTTAAAATATTGACAATAACAGGGGTGTTGGTTTTGCGTTTAAAGGTGCGGGTTCCAGTAATGACGACTTCTTCTAAAGACGCGTCTGCCTCCAATTGAAAATCGATATTTCTGTTTTGATCCGAGATTCGAATTTCTTTTTGTACACTAATATAGCCTGTATAAGACACTTCAAGGCTATAGGTCCCAACAGTTAAGCCTTCTAGCTTATAAACCCCCTTTTCATCGGCAACAGTTCCTTTTTCAAGGCTTTTAATAAAAACATTGGCATAGGCCAAAGGCTTATTTTTAGATTGAATTTTGCCTTCAATGCTAAACAGCTGCCCGTATACAAAAGGGGAGCTTAATAGGCATAATAATAGGATGTGATTAAAAGGTCTTTTTGGCATTATTTTTCCATTTATTTTCTATGATGAGCGCGAAGTTACAATTTTTTT
>CEWK01041931.1_pt1 | contig 10356 bp, 9 predicted proteins | sample 531431 | NCBI WGS metagenome assembly CEWK01 (sample SAMEA2623059, study PRJEB7988) | marine metagenome | isolation source: saline water (ENVO:00002010), including
GGCGGTTGCGGATAGGTAAAGCGTCCCGGGTTGGCGCGGATGAATTCGGCCAACGCATCGGCATTCTTCGGCGGTGTGGCAAGGCGCGCGCTGTCATGGACAAAGACAAGCTGGGCCCGGCCCCAGGGCGATTCGCGGCCATCGGTCGGCTCGGCAAAATCAAGCCTGATCGCCGGCAGCGCTGCGGCATCGGTATATCGCCATGACGGCAGGCTTTCGGCCCATGCCTCTGCCTGCAGCAGGCCGTTCCGTTTCATCGCCGCGAAATTCTCGCCATTCACCCACAGCAGGTCGACCGACCCGCCGCTGTCCCGTCCGGCCGTCTTTTCAGCCAGGATCCGGCTGACAGCCGCCGCCGTGTCGGCAAGTTTCACATGCACGACGGTGATGCCGTGTCTCGACTTCAGCTCGTCGCCGGCCCATTCGATATAGTCGTTGATCTTGTCGTCGCCGCCCCAGGCGTTGAAATAGACCGTCTGGCCGCGCGCGGCCTCTACAGTGGCATTGAAATCTGCCACTTGTGCCTGTGCCGTGAAAGACAGGAAGATGAAGAGCATAAACAGCTTGGCAGCTGTTAACGAGAAGATATGTGCCATAATAGCTAGGCTATTTACATGATTCTGCGCGTCCCCTGGCACTGTCCAATTGCCACAGGCTATTGTCTCGCGAATTCGTGATTGGAGGGCGAAGGTGCTGCAGCTTGAAGACATCACCGCAGGGTATGGCGATGCGCCGTTGTTCAGCCGATTGTCGCTGTCGGTTGCACGCGGGGAAATGCGGCTTATCCAGGGGGCGAGCGGCTGCGGCAAGTCAACGCTTCTCGGGATCATCTGCGGCACGGCGGATGCGGCGCTAACCTGGTCGGGGGATGTTAGGCTAAATGACCAGTCGCTCAGCACTTTGCCAGCCGAGGATCGCCGCGTCGGGCTGATCTTTCAGGACGCGCTGCTTTTCCCGCATATGACGGTCGGCGACAATCTAGCCTTTGGCCTTGCCGCGCGGTATCGCCGCGACCGGGAAACAGCTGTCGCCGACGCGCTCGGCGTCGCCGGTCTCGAGGGGTTTGGCGAGCGTGATCCGGCGACCTTGTCCGGTGGGCAGGCGGCGCGTGTCGCGCTGATGCGTTCATTGCTGGCCGAACCCGATGCGCTGCTGATGGACGAGGCGTTTTCGGCGCTCGACCCCGAACGCCGGCAGGCTTTCGGCGGCTTTGTGCGCGAGCAGGTTCGCCTTCGCAACATACCCGCGCTTCTGGTCAGCCATGATGCAGGCGATGCGACCTTCGCCGATGGCACGCCGGTCAGGCTGGCCTAGTGCCGGTCAGGTTCGTGGGACCTTTGCAATCTTTTCCAGAATGTCGACGCCCTGCATCTTCCAGAAATGCAGAAGGTCGATGAATATCCAGTTCTCGGCCAGCTTGTCACCTTCACGCCGATAGAGATCAATTACCCTGAAATCCCCGGGCTGACCCGTGGCCGGTCTGCCCATGAAATCACCGGTCAGAGTTGCTGTGAAATTTGGCCAGCCAAAAAACCCGCCATAATGTCCTTCCGCCATACGGCAGATATGACCTGTCTGTGATCGGTTGGAAAAGGCGGCGCGGAATGGACCAGCATGCTGTTTTGCATAGCGCTCGATGGTGAAGGTTGATCCAATTCCGGCCGGTCCCCACCAAAGCATGTTTTCATGCCAGCTGCGCCGCAATTCGTCCTCTAGTGCCATGCCACTGTTCCACTGTCCCAGATCACTAATCATTGCGTTGATTGCAGCGAGTGTCCTGTTGCCTGCTTCAGGTGGTTGCGCCTCAAACAGCAAGCCGTCATGCGTCATCGGTCCGGGCTGTACCAGATGTTCTCCCGTTTGTGGCGGGAAGGGTGACAGGCCAGCCTGCATCATCAGATGCGGGATATCGAAATACATCGCGGTATCCGTTATGATGCCATTCTCAACGCGATGGAAATCAGCGTAGCGCAGCATGACTATCTTGCCGGTCGGCTGGATACCAAGCCATGGCGCATCAAACAGCCCCATGAGGTGTCCCATGGATGTTACCCACCTGCCACCATGTGATTTGATCGAATTGCTGCCAGCAATAAAGATATCCATGCGGCGCTGCAGAGATGTCAGCGACTGGTGTAGCGGGTCCCAGAAATCGCGGGCGAGGCTGGCGGCCCCGACAATAACATCGAAAGGGTGAAAACCCCGCCAGATATGATCCTCAGAAACAGTGGCGCGCAGCACTGGTTCAGTCGCGCCAGCAGGTGCTGAATCCAGCGCTTTGTAATATGCAAGTACAACTTTTTTTTCTTCCTGATAATCAGTCATTTAAAACAGAATCTGCTTTCTACAATTCAAACCTTCCAAAGAGCTTGCATGCGTATGCAAATTCAACTTGCCAATTGGTTTTTCACCTGTCTAGAATTTTAGCCTTCCATCGCCAATGATGAAATTCGGTGGCGGGCCAAAACGGCGCGAAGCCGATTAACGAGCACTCAATTTCAGGGAGTACACGCAATGTATATGAGAACACTGATAGCGGTCAGTGCCATGGCTGTGATTTCAACAACAGCCCATGCTGGTTGCGGAATTTACGGGACAGTGAAGCTTTTGGCTAACGATTTCCCAGCCACACAAGCAATGTCTGCCGCTGTAAGGAAATGTGATGGTGGCAGTGCCGACATTTCTGTCAACCTAAACAAAGATCATAAGGATCTGATCGTTCCAGCATTCACGGCTAACCCGCCCGAATTCACAGTGTCGCACGTCACAAATAGTACTTTAGTATCCGTGATGAATGACGGGCTAGCTATGCCACTTGATGATTTGGTTGCCGCTCATGGTGGCAGTATCCAAGATATGCAGAAAGTCACCATTGACGGCAAAGTTATGGCGATCGCCTTTATGGCGAATGCGCAGCATCTTTTCTATCGGAAGGATGTCTTGGGCGCTGCAGGTGTTGGCGTGCCGACCACCTATGAAGAGGTTCTGTCTGCTGCAAAAGCGATCAAGGATAAAGGTATTATGGAATACCCATTAGGCGGCACATACAAAGCCGGCTGGAACCTTGGTGAGGAATTCGTCAACATGTATCTCGGGCATGGCGGCGCATTTTTTAAGGCAGGTACTGCCGAAGCGTCGGTAAACAATGCCAAAGGTGTTGCGACACTTAACATGATGAAGGCGCTAACAGGCTATATGAACCCAGATTTCCTGACCCATGACTCCAATGCCATTCAGGCTGAGTGGGAAGCTGGCAACATAGCGATGACCAACCTTTGGGGATCACGTGCTGGCGCCGTCACCGATGGTGAGGGTTCCACTTCTGAAATTGAAAGCAACACAATGTTCGCCGCAGCACCATCGGTTGCCGGTGGGTCAACGCCATCTACCACGATGTGGTGGGATGGCTTTGCGATCGCAAAGAATGCGTCAGCTGCTGATGCTGAAGCAAGTTTCATCGCGATGATGAAAGGCACTTCTTCTGAAATGGCCGCTGCCAATTCAAATGATGCAAATTGGTTGATTGCTGGCGTTGAACCAAGGGCTTCCGGTGTTGGCGTGGTCGCATCGGCAGCTGGAGGCGCATCACCATATCCGATGCTTCCGTGGATGGGCACGTTGCATGGCGCGCTTGGCGCAGAAATTGCCGATTTCCTGCAGGGCAAAGAAAGTGCCGAGCAGACATTGGCTGATGTGGAAGCTGCCTACACTGCAGCTGCCAAGGAAAAGGGTTTTCTCTAGGCCCTAAAAACTCAAGCAGGGAGCGCATGGCGTTCCCTGCTAATTTTTATTTTATCAACGCGAGACAGGCGACATGCCGCACCGCACTTTTTTGACCTTTATCTGGCCGTCTGCGCTGGCGATGCTTTTGTTTATCGCACTACCTGTGCTTTCGGTGGGCATTCAGTCCCTGCATATCGAGCATGAACAGATAGTGCAGACCGTTAAAAATTGCGGACCTTTTGGGTGCAAAGAAGTCGATATCGTTGACGCCGAAGCCACGGCACTTTTACAAAAGGAACAGCCACTTGGCCGCTTCAATGGCCTTGGCACATATGCCAACCGCAATCACCTTGCCGTTGAAGAGATTTCTGCGGCATGGCAGGCAGGTGGCGGGGTTGGCAGTTTTGTCGATACGCTGTTGAATCTGCCCTTTTACAAAGCGCTTGCTTTCACACTTACCTACACATTTGTGGTTACGCCATTAGTTCTTTTGCTTGGCTTTTTTATTGCTTTGGCGGTTAACCGGCTGCCCGGCCTGATGAAAGGGCCAACCATCTTTGTATCGCTGCTTCCGATGATTGTTACACCGCTAATTGGATCGCTGATCCTGTTCTGGATGATTGACGCCAAAGGAGTAATCGGCGGGTCGCTACAGCTGATTTTTGATAATCCCGACCTGTCACTGAAAGCTTCGCCAACGCTTACTTGGGTAACGCTCATTGTTTATGGGGTTTGGCATTCGGCACCTTTTGCGTTTGTAGTTTTCTATGCCGGGCTACAGACTGTTCCCAAGGATACGCTGGAAAGTGCCATGATCGACGGAGCCACACGGTGGCAGCGGGTACGGCATGTGATTTTGCCGCACCTAGCACCGCTGTTAGTTTTTATCGCACTCATCCAGCTAATGGATAATTTCCGCGTTTTTGAGCCGATTGTTGGTTTCAACGCCGAAGCCAATGCCACCTCACTATCCTGGATCATCTACAATGACCTGCGTGGCAGCGACGGCACCATGCTGTTCAGCTCTGCAGCTGCAACATCGATGCTGACGATCATTGGTGTTTGCATTCTTCTAGCTCCTGTGGTGATGCGCACTTGGCGCGACAACCGCCAAAGAGCTTAGGGGAGGCATATCAAGTGACACGATCACCTCTATGGCTATCCGGCCTCAGCATTGGCTTTCTAGTGCTGTGGCTGGCTGTTGCGGCGGTACCGTTTCTTTGGACCCTTTGGGGCAGTTTTAAGGTTGAGGCCGATTTTTTCTCGAAACAAGACTGGCGTTTTGCGCTTCAAGGTATCCGTACCATTGCTGAAACAGGTGCCGCCTTTACCGGCGCCGGCTATGAGGGTGCTTGGGTGAAGGAGGAATTCTGGCGAGCGACAATCAACACTGCCATCATCACCTTTTCGGTGGTGGCTATCTCGCTGACCCTTGGCACCCTGGGCGGCTATGCGCTGGCGCGTTCAGGGTTCCGTTATGCGTTCTGGATCCTGATCATTGCGCTGGTCTTTCGCGCAATGCCGCATATCACGCTTGTTTCCGGTTATTTGCTTCCCTTTTTCCAGATGAATATCTGGGGCCATCTTTCCACCACCATCATTGTGATGGTGGCGATCAACCAGCCTTTCACACTGTGGATGCTGCACAGCTTCTTCCTGAATATTCCAAAGGATCTGGATGAAAGCGCGATGGTCGATGGCTGTACACGCTTTCAGGCCTTTCGCCATGTGATTATTCCGGTCATGTGGCCAGGGGTGATCACCACCGGTCTGTTCAGCTTTTTGCTGGCCTATAATGACTTTGCGCTGACGGCGCTGCTTTTAACCGAGGAAAACCAGACGATGGTGCCAAAAATCTCTGGATTCCTTGGTAACGCGCAAGAACAGGGCAATGTGATGTATGCGGTGTCGGCAGTGGTATCGGCGACAGCGCCTTTGTTCGTGCTGGTATTGTTCTTCCAGCGTCAGATCGTCAGCGGACTGACTGCCGGCGCAGTCAAAGGATAGGGGCGCAATATGGCGCAGATAAAACTCAAAAACCTAACGAAACGGTGGGGCGATTTTGTTGCTGTTGAGAATTTCGACCTCGATATCCCGGACGAGGAGTTCCTCGTGCTGCTCGGGCCTTCGGGTTGCGGCAAGACCACAACCATGCGAATGATTGCTGGTCTTGAGGAGATCACCAGCGGTGATGTCGAGATCGACGGCAAAGTGGTGAACAACCTCGAGCCGAAGGACCGGGATATCGCCATGGTGTTCCAGTCATATGGCCTGTACCCAAACATGAATGTCTACGAGAACATCCGCTTTCCGCTGAAAGTGCGGAATGTCGATCCGGCGACACATAACGAGCGTGTGCGCCGCGCCGCCGCGATGGTCGAGCTAGATGATTTCCTGCACCGGCGCCCGGCAGCGCTGTCCGGCGGCCAGCGTCAGCGGGTGGCGCTGGCGCGTGCCATCGTGCGCGAGCCGAATGTCTTCCTGATGGACGAGCCGCTGTCGAACCTCGATGCCAAGCTGCGTGTCTCGACTCGCGCCCAGATCAAGCATCTCCATCACGAGCTCAAGGTCACCACCATCTATGTGACCCACGACCAGATCGAGGCGATGACGCTCGCCGACCGGGTCGTGGTGATGAACCAGGGTATCGTCCAGCAGGTCGGAAGCCCGACCGAAATCTATGACCGTCCCGCCAACGCCTTTGTCGCCGGCTTCATCGGCAGCCCGGCAATGAACCTTGTCGAGGGCAGCATCAAGGGCGGCACCTTCACGGCCGAGAACATCAACGTCAAAGGCCTCGCCGCGGCGGATGGTCCGGTCACGCTCGGCTTCCGGGCGGAGGATGCCTCGATCGCCGCCAAGGGCGAGATCAGCGCGCCCGTCTATGCGATGGAGCTGCTCGGCGACGCGACGATGGTCACCGCGCGCGCGGGAACCGGCATGGTCGCGGTGAAGGCCGCCAAGGATTATCGCGCAAAGATCGGCGAGCAGGTCTCGATCTCGATCCCGAAGACCGCCTGCCATCTGTTTGACAGCGCCAGCGGCGCACGCATCGGGGAGGGCTGAGCCATGGCCGGCGCAAGACCTGAACAGGCTGCACTGACCCGCGATACCGACATGTCGAAGACCGACGAGACCCGCCGCGTCATCGAAGGCATGGTCGACGGCCTGAACGATCACCGGATCGACGACATTGGCGATTTCTTCACCGAAGGGTTCCGCTGGATGGGCAATGCCGGATGCGGCATCAAGACCGGCCTCAAGGAATTCCAGGACAACTGGCAACGTCCCTTTCAGGCGGCGTTCTCCGACAAGGTCTGTATCGACGAGGCCCGGCTCTATATGGGCGAATGGGCGGCCGCCTTCGGCCGTCAGGAAGCGGTGCATTCCGGCACCTTCATGGGGATTGAGCCGACCGGCAAGACGGTCGAGATCCGCTACATGGATTTCTGGAAAGTGGTCGACGGCAAGATTGTTGACAACTGGGTGATGGTCGATTTCCCGCATGTGATGGCGCAGCTGGGGGTCGATGCTTTCAATGGTGAGGGCTGGGAAGCCTATGACCGGGGCGAGCGTCAGGCGCCGCGCCCGGCAAGTAAATGAACTGGAGAGATTGATGGCCATTCGATATCTGAAAAGCGGCAAGCCTCAGGTGGAACGTTCCGAGGACGATGCCAAGGTCCGCGCCGTTGTAGAAGCGGCGCTTGCCGACATCGAGGCACGGGGCGACGCCGCGGTGCGCGAGCTTGCCGAGAAGTTCGACAATTTCTCGCCGGCGAGCTACCGGCTGAGCCAGGGGGAGATCGACGAGCTGATCTCCGAAGTTTCGCAGCGCGACATGGACGATATCCGCTTTGCGCAGGATCAGGTCCGCAAATTCGCCGAAATCCAGCGCGCCTCGATGCGGAATGTCGAGGTCGAGACGCTCCCCGGCGTGATTCTGGGCCACAAGAATATCCCGGTGCAGTCCGTCGGTTGCTATGTGCCTGCCGGCAAGTTCCCGATGGTGGCTTCGGCGCATATGTCGGTGCTAACGGCTTCGGTCGCGGGCGTGCCGCGTATCGTCGCCACGACACCGCCTTTCGAAGGCCGTCCGAACGCGGCGGTCGTTGCTGCGATGCATCTTGGCGGGGCGCATGAAATCTATGCGCTCGGCGGCATTCAGGCGGTCGGTGCCATGGCCATCGGTACCGAGACCATCGATCCGGTGCATATGCTTGTCGGGCCCGGCAATGCCTTTGTCGCCGAAGCCAAGCGTCAGCTGTTCGGCCGTGTCGGCATCGACCTGTTCGCTGGTCCGACCGAAACCATGGTGATCGCCGACGACACGGTCGATGCCGAGCTTTGCGCGACCGACCTGCTTGGACAGGCGGAGCACGGCTACAATTCGCCGGCCGTGTTGCTGACCAATTCCGAGACGCTAGCCAATGACACGCTTGCCGAGATCGACCGCATCCTTGGCATCCTGCCGACGGCGGACACCGCATCCGTCAGTTGGCGCGACTATGGCGAGGTGATTGTCTGCGACAGCTATGACGAGATGCTGCATATGGCCGACGAGATCGCGTCCGAACATGTGCAGGTGATGACCGACCGCGATGACTGGTTCCTAGAGAACATGACCTGCTACGGCGCGCTGTTCCTTGGCGCGCGCACCAATGTCGCGAATGGCGACAAGGTGATCGGCACCAACCACACGCTGCCGACGAAAAAGGCAGGGCGCTACACTGGTGGGCTGTGGGTTGGCAAGTTTCTGAAAACACACAGTTATCAAAAGGTGATGACCGATGAGGCCGCGACAATGATCGGCGAGTACGGCTCGCGGCTGTGCATGCTGGAAGGCTTCGTCGGCCATGCCGAACAGTGCAACATCCGGGTGCGCCGCTATGGCGGCAAGAACGTCCCCTACGGCGAGGCTGCCGAGTAATGGAAGGGCATGCCGACAACCGCGCCCGTCTCGATGGCCTACGCGTTGCCCAGTATGACTGGGACGAGCCCGGCCTTCGCGCCGTGCTGGACGGGATCAGCGCGCCGGACGCGGTATTCAGACTGGCGCATCCCTTCGGGGATATGACCGGCCCGTCGGCTTTTCACGACAACGCTCTTGCCGTGCTGAAGGCGGCCTGGCCCGACGTCGAGCGCCGTGACTGGATTGTTATGGCCGGCGAGGACGAGAACGGCATTGAATGGGTCGGCTGCGGCGGGCATTTTGTCGGCACCTTTCTCAAGCCCTTCCTCGAGATTCCGCCGACCGGCCATCTGGCGCATATGCGCTTCCACGAATTCTACCGTTTCGAAAATGGTCGGATCACCGAGATGCAGGCGCTCTGGGATATTCCCGAGGTGATGTTGCAGGCAGGCGCCTGGCCGATGGTGCCGTCGCTGGGACGCGAATTCTGCATTCCCGGCCCGGCTTCAGGTGACGGTCTTATTCGCGAGGCGCGCGATCCGGCGCGCAGCGCGGCCAGCCAGCAGCTGATCATTGACATGCTGAACCATATGAAACGCCATCCGAGCCAGGGCGGGCCCGAGGTGATGGAGATGCCGCGCTTCTGGCATCCGCGGATGAACTGGTACGGGCCGGCCGGCATCGGCACCGGACGCGGCATCGAGGGCTTCCGCACTTGGCACCAGATCCCGTTCCTGAACGGCATGCCCGATCGAGGTAGCAAGGTCGCCGAGATCACCTATCACTTCTTCGGTGACAATGATTACGCCGCCGTGACCGGCTGGCCGAACATGATCCAGACTATCAGCCATGACGGCTGGCTGGGTATCCCGCCGCTCGGCAAGGAGATCACCATGCGAAGCCTCGATTTCTGGCGGGTCGAGAACGGCCTGATCCGTGAGAACTGGGTGATGGTCGATCTGCTGCACATGTATGACCAGATCGGGATCGATGTGTTCGCGCGGCTTCGCGAGTTCAACAATTCTCGCAATATGGGACAGGTTCCGCTGTCAGGAGGTGCGTCATGAAACTGCCGGTGACCCCGTCATTCTCTCTTCAGGGCCGCCGCGCGCTTGTGGCAGGCGGCTCGTCCGGCATCGGGCTTGGCTGCGCCGTCGCCCTTGCCGAAGCCGGTGCCCATGTCGTCGTCATGGCGCGTCGCAAGGACCAGCTAGACACCGTGGTCGCGGCCATGACAGACGCCGGGCATTCGGCTGAGGCGCTGGTCGGCGACCTTGCCGATATTGAGGCGACGTCAACCGTTATCGACGCGATCCGTCCGCTGGATGTTTTCGTGAACAGCGCCGGCATGGCGCGCCATTCGCCTGCAACCGAAACGGCGGCGGATGATTTCGATGCGGTGATGAATGTGAATTTGCGCGGGGCCTATTTCGCCTCGCAGGCTGTGGCAAAGGCGATGATCGCTGATGGCCGGCCGGGGTCCATCATCAATATTTCCAGCCAGATGGCCGTTGTCGGCGGTGTCGACCGCGCCGTCTATTGCGCGTCGAAGCATGCCGTCGAAGGTTTCACCAAATCGATGGCGATCGAATTTGGACCGCACCGGATCCGGGTCAATACCGTTTGCCCGACTTTCATTCGCACGCCGCTGACCGAGCAGACTTTCTCGCAACCGGCGCGGGTGAAGTGGATCGAGGAGAAGATTAAGCTGGGCCGTGTCGGCG
>CEWK01050029.1_pt1 | contig 10349 bp, 4 predicted proteins | sample 531431 | NCBI WGS metagenome assembly CEWK01 (sample SAMEA2623059, study PRJEB7988) | marine metagenome | isolation source: saline water (ENVO:00002010), including
ACTTGACTTTGGAAAAACAACATTTTTTGAAAATAAAAATTTTTGTCAAAAAAATATTTTGATAAATGAAAATTTGGAAATTCAAGATCCAGATTTTGAAAATGAAAAAATTTTAAAATTAGAAAAATCGTCTTTTTCCGAACTTGACTTTGGAAAAACAACATTTTTTGAAAATAAAAATTTTTGCAAAAATGAAATTTTAAGCTCGAACCTAGATTTCGAAATTCAAGATCCGGATTTTTTAAATAACAAAATTTTAAAATTAAAAAAATCGTCTTTTTCCAAACTTGACTTTGGAATTTGGATAAATTTTGAAAATGAAAATTTTAGATTGAAAAACAATTTTTTAACTCCTATTCGTAGTTCAAAATTTCCAGGGACGTTCAGTAACCAATTAAATCTTTTTCAATACCTAAAAAATAAATATTTACAAAATAAAGATACAAAGTTTATATTTTTATTCGGAAGTTATATTGGACAATCTCCATCATCATATATACACAACTTTGTACTTAAAAAAACTTGTAGAGATGAAATATATTTTAACCTTGAAACTGATAACTTAAAAATAATTCAAGATGTAATTAATGAAGAATACTTTTATGGAGCTTCAATAACTATGCCGTTCAAAGAATGTTTATCTGAAAAAAATGTTACATTAGGAAGCATAAATACAATCCTTAAATGTGAAAATAAACTTGAAAAAATAAATACTGATGAAATGGCATTAAAATATTCTATTGAAAAAATAAATACTAAAAATATAAATAAAATTTACATATTTGGCACTGGAGGAGCTGCTATAGGAGCAATAAATGCATCGTTAAATTATAATTCTGAAATTACAATTGTAGGTAGAAATTTAGAAAAAATTAATGAATTAAAATATAAATATAAAGACATCAAATATGAAATATTATCAGATAATCTTGAATTGAAATTAGAAGATTGTATAGTAATAAATTGTTTACCACCATCAGTATCAATAAACAAATATTTAAGTGATAATGTAAAATATATAGATATGACTTATGGTTTACATAATTTTAAGAATAAATTAAATTACAAAAATTATATAAGTGGATATGAAATATTATATGTACAAGCAGCATTTCAATATATGTTTTGGTATAATTTAGAAGAAAAATATACAAATAAAATATTAAACTTGTATTATCTAAGTATGGTCGAGTATTTAGGAGATAAAAGTTTATTGGATTCCAAATTTTGATATATTATTAGGTAACTTTACACATGATACATTATTATCACTTGCATAAGTAAAATCGGTTACTCCATTTTTGTACAAAATATTAAATTGATAATCTATCATTAATAGTCTACTTATGTTGGTTGTATGATATAATCCCATATGAATAATAGATACTTTATCAGTTGAAAATAATTTTAATATTACATAAAATTCCATCAAATTATTGATTAAATCATCAATGTCCTTAAATAAATTAAGTGAAAAAATCATATCTTTTTTATGAAAATCTAATATTGTTGGATCATTATTAGGATAAATAAAATCAGAACTTTTCTTTTCAATAGATTTATAATCTTCTAATAATTTAATAAAATATCTTTTTATAATTTCTTTTTCATTATCATTTACAATTAAATTTTTCATGTTTTCTTTTGTTAAAGGATGAAAAAACTTATCGAAAATTTTTCCTTTTCCATCAAAAAATAATTTAAATTCTTTGATATATTCATTAAATTTAAAATTTAACAATTCTTTTTTAAAAGCTAATAATTCTATTGAAAATGGAACTAATTCAAGTCTTATATCGATACCATCAGCTTCTTTACTATTTTTCAAAAAATAATTTTTTAATTCTTTAACATGTGGTACATCATACCATATTTCTTTTATTTGAATTGAACTTTTATTAGTAGATTCAGGGATTTCTTCTACTAAAACTTGTTTATTTTTTATTGACTCTAAAAAATCAGTAATTGAATAATTTTTATCATCAATAACACTGCAATAATTGTTACTTGCATGATCATCGGAAAGAATAATAATAATTTTTTCTTTATTTAAACTAATTTTCTTTGATAAAATAATTACACCAATAGATCCTGAAACTAGCATTTTAACATAACCTATAAAAAAATTTTCAAGTGTAACTATCTTTTAGATAACTTTTTATTCTTATTCTTTTTCTTTGAAGATTTCTTTTCCTTTCTTTCTAAGATTTTCCTCTGAAGTTCATCATCAGATCTTAAAGTATGAAATACATCAGCTCTAGGAGGTGAAACTACATTACCATCTGAGCTATAATCATTCTCCTCCGATTTATCATTATTCTCCTCCGATTTATCATTATTCTCCTCCGATTTATCATTATTATCCTCTGATTCTGTTAAAGTACTTATTGCAACAGATTCGCTTGTGTAATCTGTCTGTAATTCATTAATCATACTCATACTAACATCTCCTTCTATTAATTCATAATGACCTGATCTAATGAAATCTTCTGTATTAATCTCATCAAAGTAATTTAATAATATTGGTTTACCCTCAAGTGTATTACCATCATTATCAATGTTATTACCTTCAATTCGTTGATGTAAGTCAGAAAAGACATAAATAGGTCTACGAATAATTTGTTGAAGTGCATTTATCTCATACTGATCTGCATGTTCACCGTCTTGACGTAATCTTGTAACATACTCATGAAAACTTTCTCCTTCAGATTGAATAAATTCACTATAAAATCCTCTATTTTCTTCAGAAGTAATATAATCCATCGCCATTTGTCTAAGATCGACATGTTTGTCTTCACTACCATACTCATCCTTAGAAACAGCCCGAAACAAACAGTTCCCATCGCCAAGTATACCAACAGATCTAAGATTCCTATTAAGCAAGATTTGACTGTTAATATTGAACTGTACTGGATCGACATCATATTTTAAATGATCTGTATTCAATTCAGATCCTACAACTGGATTATTATCAGAAACAAGTTTAGATAAATCATCAATATTATAACTTTCAATGAGTGTACTTGGATCAGTTTGATACTCCCACCATAATCTTGTAACAAGTTTACCCATCAAAGTACAAACCTTCTTAATATTAGAAAGTCTTGCTTTATTCAGACCATCCTTACTATCCTTGTCATACAACTCAGCAGAATAATACATAAAATGCTGAATATCAATAATCTTATTAGCGAACCTATAAAATTCTTCTTTGAATTCAGCAATTTCATTTATATTGTCTGAGTTAATTTGTAGCTTATTATTACTAATAGTTTTATATTTTCTACTATCAATATAACTATGGTCGATTGTAACACCTGCCTTTGACTTGATATCCAAATATACACCTTTTACAATGGAATCAATTTTAACATTCTGATTCTTCTTACTAACTTCTTTTAATGAATCCTTTATATTAGACTTACAAATGTGAATAAAATGTGATAAAAAGTACGCAAGTTCAACCTGATGGTTTTCATCGTCAGGATCTTTCATGAAAAAGGTCGATATTAAGGGATTTATTATGTGCGGAACAATTGCTGAGTCTGAAGAATACCTATATCTCCACATCATTCTATGATATTTAATCAAATCAACATTATCAGGAATAAACTTAGACACCCTACTAGATATTTTATAGAAATTTTCAGACCTATCATTTGATTCTTTGTTTAAAAAGTTTCTATCTAAAACATCTGACCCATATTTACCTCCCGACAGATAATTACAACTTTCTGTTGTCCACAAATAGTTATCCTTCTTACCTTCAATCTTAGGTACTTCCTTAACACAAAGCCTCTTAATTTCATTCCATTCAAATCCAGAGATAATAATATGACCCTTGCTATCGGCACCTCTTCTACCTGCTCTACCACCCATCTGTTGAAGCATCATCGGATCGATAGGCATCTTAGAAGTATCATACCAATCTCTAAATATGATGGCAGTCCTAAAAGGCATAGAAACACCAAACATAAGAGACTTATCTGAGATAACAATTTTAATCTTCTTTTGTAATGCTAAACTTTGAACAAGTCTAACATAATGACCCGCAAGTCCCTTAACATATACACCAACGCCATATTGTAAAAGATCAATTAGCCAAAAAATTCCATTATCATTAGACTTGTATATCTTTAGCTCGTTGAATTCATCTACAATTTCTCTAAGAGAACCACTAATATCATCAGACTCCTTATCAGTTAAAAACGTATTTTTTTGCAAAGGTTTCCAAAATGCATAATCAATGGATCTATCTTTTTCAGTTTTAAATTTCTTTTTTTGTGAATTAGAGGATCTCATTCCTCCTCCTTTTTCTTTATTCATACATTCTTTCTGATTTCTTTTCTTCTCTTTTTCAGCTTCCATCTTTTTCTCCTCATCTCTTTGAGCCTTCTCTTCCTTCTTCTTTTCAGCTCTAGACTTTGCAGTTGGGTTATTGATTCTTTCTAGATCCTTAAGTTTAGCAGCTACATCAGGATCGTTAGTATTATCCTCTCTCTGACGAAGTCCTTTATACAGAGATTGTGCAAACCTTATACACGATGAAGGATTCACCATAAAAGCAATAGTTGGAGTTCTATTGGCACTAACTTCATTCTTAAATAGGTCAAATAAATCGAGATTACCATGATTATCAATACCTAATGGAACAAATGTGCTTAGTAAATTACTAATAGTAGCTTTAGTATCTTCATTGTTGGCATAGTCAACCAAGACACCTATTAACTGCTCTCCATACTCCTTGACATCCTTAAGTTCAAACATTTGATTAACAAGAATATCGCCATGGACATTTCCTTGATTATCAACATGAACACCATTAAGTCTATTTCTGTTTTGATCGATTATAAACTGAAACTTAACTTCAGGTAGCCATATGGAACCACCATCAGGATTTAAAAATCTTACCATTTCTGAACAAAGATTCCAAACGTCAGCAGCAGTAAAGTCAATTTCTTTTGATAATATTGGCGCAGATTTATCACCATCGTGATTGATTAAATCATATTCAGTAACCATACTCATAGGATTAATATCAACAACCTCACCAGTTGAAGTAGTTGTATGAAGTTGAAGATTAAAAAATCTTTGAGTACACCTAATAATATCTACTTGAGACCAACCAATTGTTTGATACCAACTTTGTAGAAACTCTGGATTAGAAATAGTTGCTGATAACCCCATAAAAGGAATCTCAGTCTCACCATTTTTTGTTCTATCCTGATTCATCTTTCCAACAATTTTAGAAATAAATTCCATATCTTTACCTTCCTCCTTATCTATCATATGGATCTCGTCAAAAATCACATATGCAATTTTCTTTTTAATCTCAGGCAATATATTCAAGATTTCACTAGCCGTTCCTACTATAGCTTTAGAAGTGGCAATTTTATCAAAAATGTTTGCTTGAGAATTTTTAATTTTATCTAATTCTTCATCTTTCTTTTCTGTATAAAGCTGAAGAACAGACTTGTAATTTTCTGTTATAATAGGAACAAATGTGTTATTTCCCATTTCACCCATTTCTTTTTCAATTTTAGCTGCAAATTGCCATGCTAATACATCGCTATCTTTAGGGACAACAATTAGTATCAGACCATCCTTCCAATGTTGAAGGACATACGTAGATAACACCGACTTACCAGATGAAGTAGGGGCAACCAACAGAAAAGATTTCTTGTTAGTAATTAATTTACAAACTTCAACTTGAAAAGGATCCAATATAAACTTTATTCTTTTCAATGGAGGAATAAACCCACTTAGTGAATGAAACAACTCCTTCAGAAATCTATTTGCATATTCACCATTGTTAAACATTGTATGAAAAACACGAAAACAGTTATTAACCATATCTGCTGTTTCTTGAATAAAATCACTAGAATTCCCATCAAAGTCATTCCAAAAACTTAAGAGATATTCAAGCTCACTAAACATACTAGAAACAGATATCACATCTTCATAGAATATTTTAAAATACATCTTGAATATTGACAAGTTCACTTTATCACTTCCAAAAACTCCATTATTTAACTGACCACCAGAACTTATCAATAGATTAGTATATTTAAATAGCATATACAATCTTCCTAAGTTAGATTCAGTCTTCACATCAGCACATTCCTGTCTTGTTGTACAAATTCTTAAGTTGGTAATATCAGTCTTCATAGCTTCAATTTTACCAGACTTGATTTGATTAAACTTTATCTTATCAGGGTTAGTAAAAGTAGGATTTGGAACAAGTAATTTACTAGAATTTTCGTTTCTCTTTTCACTAATATCACCTGTAACAAAATTTTTTAATTTAAAATTTCCTTTGTCTTTTTTTAGTATCTTAAATAATTTCCTTTCATTATTCTCAACAATTTCTACATAATCTCCAACCTGAAACTTAGTATTATCATTTCTTGCTTCTATTCCTTCTATTGATTCATCATGATCTTCAATAACGGTACCTTGAATCATAAGTTGAAGCTTATTCAGATAAGATTGAATAATACCTTTCAACTTGTTATTTTTAGATTGTGATTGTAACTTATTAAAAAGATCTAAAATCTTAATCCTTAATTCATCTAGCTCTTTTGCTGAGACAGATTCACCCATAGCTTCTAATATTTCACCAAAATTTTTAGAAGCTGATTGATTTGAATACTTCGTCTTAAATAGAGCTTCATTTTTTGTAAATTTTTCTTCTGATGTTCTTTGATTGAAATCAGAAGGCCAAAATCCTCTATCGGATTGTTGGTCTGTTCTTTGCTCTCCATTTTGCCCTTTCTGGGCCGTCCTATCTTGTCTATGAGATTTTTTACTATAATTAGTCATAATTAGGTAGTATCCTAAAAATAAATAAAAGAATAATTATTCAATTTTTTACTCAATTACATCCATTTTGATATCCTTTTCATTAATCATATCATCAACATTATATAATAAATATCTTAATGATAAATTTAAATGACCTCTATTTTTAGTAAGAGACTCAATAATTTTATCATCAGGAATAGATAAACATAGTGATTTTATTTGATCTAATTGTTCAGTATATTCAAATGATTCAGAAATTTTAGATTCAAATGAATCAACTAAAACATCCCCATTACATACATATGACGAAAAAGTTTTGAATACATCAGGATTTCTTTTGTATATTGTTAATAATGTTTTAAAATCTTCATCTCTAAATAGCTCAATTGTTTTTTTATTTGATTCTTGAATTATATCATTAGTAATTTTGATTTCTTCTTCAGGAATAGGTTTTACAATATTAGGATCTGGAGAAGAAGACTCTTTTACTTCAACAGTTTTCTTCTCACCAACCATACCCTTTTCATCAAACAACTTAAGTAACTTTGCTCTTGTGTCTTTCTCTACAGTAAACACAAATATAATTTTAGTTTCATCAGCACTTATTAAAAAATCAGTTTCTTCATTTAATGACATATTTTGTGAATTATTAATAATAAATTTTGTATTAATCATATCATCCTCAACAAGTTCATGTTTCTTACCGACCTCTAAAAAATATTTCTTAACTTGTTCATAATTTATTTTATTATCAATTAGTTCTTTATCATGAAACATTTCATTCTTGTTATATTCTGAATTTTGAACTTGAATAAACTTATATTTTACTGGCATTAGAAAAATGAACCTAGAATAAAAAAAATGTAATTCAATTTTTATTTGCACTAATTCCTTTAGGAATTAGTGCAAAGTTATAATAGTGGTTTCGTCTTATGAATAAATCAAATGGCAACTCGTCAGATTGGACTGCCAACATCCAATAACCACCTTGATGGTTTTCTCTCATTATTCGTAAAGGAGGAACTTTTTATGTGCCCACTGAATGGGCTATCACTGTATTTAATTAGTAGGGATTCCGAAAATCAATTTTTTTTAAAAAGGTATTTCGACGTTTATGATAAAAGAATCAAAGGTAGTCTCATCAGTTATGACATTCCAATTCATAAGATACCTTAATTTTCCTGGACCTTGGTTATTAATAGTGCCAACGTCAACTGAAACTATCCCACGAGTTATTACCCCCAGCCCACGGAATTAAAAACTTAAATAAGCAGGATTTGTTATTCTTTGAAAGTATTTCTTGCTCTAGTTTGTCAAGCGATCTTTATTTAAATCACCGTTATTTCGGACATTATTATTGAATCCACCTACCACATATGCTTCTATCGGTGGTATAATAACGCTAGATCTATGTATACAAGACAATTTATGAATATGTGTGATTACAAATTCATAACAATACCACAACAACAAAGCAATATCTATTGACACTATTAATAACTTTAAGGTATCACCTTGAATAACAAGATTTAGAAAACCCCCCGGATTTCTAAATCTCTAAGAGTAAATTTTTTTACCTCCAGCCCAACTGGTCTTTCAATTCAAGATAATATCCTATAATTCCCTTTACTATAAATTTTTCAATTTTTTACTATATGCTCAGAATTCATAAAAAATTGATATTTTTTTTTAGAATGATATTATTATCCTTCAACTTATAATGAAATACATGTTTAAAGTAATCGATAATATGCCATATCTAATCGACGATGATGGCAACAGTATATTTCTAGGAGGAGAAGAACTAGGAAATTATATTGGTGAAGTCAAGAAGTTTTTTGATGGAGAATATCTTGAAAAGGTTAGGCATGAAGTATCAAATGAAGAGAAAACGAATGTAGACATAAATATAAAATATGAATTAAAGCTAGTTGATAGTCCAGTTAGAGATGAATATATTGTAGGAAGCTTTTCAACTGCTGGAACAACAAGCGGTACTTGTAGTAAACATAAGGATAAAAAATTATACCATGTAAAGCCCTTAAATTCAATATTGCCTAATTTTGTAGTCCCATACAAAAAGAAGAAATCTGAAAGTTTGGTTATAGTATTTAAATTTACAAGCTGGAATAACCAACTTCCGGATGGATCAATTGGCAATGAGGGTATAATTCTTGAAAATAATGATGACAATTGGGAAAGAATTATAATGCATCATTGTGGCATTTATCCAAAGAAGTATTTTGATTTTGATAAGAGAATTCTTAAAAAGATTGAGAGTAACAGTATAAATCCTCTTGAAGAAAAAATTAGCAGAAAAAATTTTAATGATATTCATCCAAAAGCATTTACATTTAGTGTAGATAATGAATCTACAATTGACTATGATGATGCATTCTCTATTTATGAGGATGGCGATGAAATTAATATTGCTGTTCATATTGCCCAGCCAAATTATTGGCTTTCTAAATCTGATTTGGATGAGAAAGTTAAATCACAAGTTGGGACTTTGTATGGTAACGATAAAAGATTAGATTTATTTGGAACTAATCTAACTTTAGCCAGTAGTTTAAAAGAAGGCGAACTTAGACCTTCTTATACAATATTGTTTAGGCATAGTAAAGAAGTAGAAGATACAATGATTGAACATTATCCTAGTTTTATAAGAGTTGATAAAAACTTATCATATGAATCTCCTGAGTTAGAGAAAATTGATGAATGTTGTTTGTTGAAAAAGATAACAGATAAAATGTCAGAAAAGAATAATGATTATCATGATATTGTTTCTTACTGGATGATAGAAGTAAATAGTTTTATTGGTAATGCACTTTACAGTAGTATTCCTGAAAAATCTATTCCATATAGAGTTGATGAAAAAAAGGATATTATTTGTCTTGAAAATTTATCAGATAATATTCTGCCAAGAGAAATAAAAGAAAAAATAGATAGTAGAAGCAATTCAAAAGCTATATACACTTATGCTAGTTTTGATAAAACTTGCAATCACTTTCAACTTGGTCTTAAGAATTATTGTCACTTTACTTCTCCTATAAGAAGGATTGTTGATACTTATATTCATTACTATTTAACATATTCGGTTAACACTTCATTGAATTTGGATAATCTAAATAAATTAGATTCTAAAACCAGAAAGTTTCATTCTATGATAAATACCAAAACTAAAATTGATGATGCATTTGGTAGTAATAATACAATTTCTGAAAAAGCATGGATTGTTAAAATAATTAATAAAAATTTAGTAGAAGTATATCTTGAAAAAATTAAAATTTTTAAGAAGATAAACGTTTACCATCCAAAATTTTCATATCTTGTTAACGATTGTGTTATAGAAGCTGATGATGATGTTATTTTTAAAGTAAATTTAAATGTTACTGATTCTGAAGGAAATCCAATTAAATACTCTTTTAGTATTAATCAACAATATAATATTGATTTGTGTAAAGTAAATGAGACATTACCAAATAAAATGATATCACCATTTTATTTAATTGACCTTATCTAATTTTTAAATATTTATTGATTGA
>CEWK01132868.1_pt1 | contig 10349 bp, 6 predicted proteins | sample 531431 | NCBI WGS metagenome assembly CEWK01 (sample SAMEA2623059, study PRJEB7988) | marine metagenome | isolation source: saline water (ENVO:00002010), including
AAAATTGCTTTAGATTTATTTGATTCTAAAAATCCTTTTTCATTTTCAAAAAAAATTGGCAATAATTTAACTAGAGAAAAAAAGATGGAAAGATACAAACTTTGTTTATCATTTTTTGTATCTGGATTCATTATACATATGGTAACAGAATTATTTGGTTTAAATTGCTACTTTTGTGGGAAACAGTGTGTAAAAAATATTTCTAATTTTGCTAATAACATTTAAGAAATATAATTGTTAATAACTTTTGTGGTAGTACCGCATATATCAACTATTTTTAAATAAACTTGTCCATTTTTATTTTTTCGAATAACATCTATTGAGTCTTTTAAATACATTAAAAATATTCCCATTTTTAATGTTATATCATCAGATTTTATTTTAATAATATTAATAGCAATCTCACCTAATAATGTAATTATAAGTCCTTCATTTATATCCATAACCATATCTATAAAGTTAAATGTATTAAATATTATTTTGTCTAAATAATAATCTATCAAATTTTTAGATTCTATTTCATCATCTGATATACAATCTTCGAATTCGGCTACTTTTTTTAAACAATTTATTAAATCTATTTTTGACTCACTTTTTGAATCTTTTAGTATTTTGAAAAACTGGAGAAGCCTTTTTACTTTATCCGGGTAATATGATACTATAACTAGTATTGATTTAATCATAAAAATGACCACAATATCATCCAATTTTTCTTTTTTTTTTAATTTTTTCAAATAATTATACATTAAGCTGCTTGATTTTTCACTCTTAATTATTTTTTTTAAAATTATAGAAAAATTTATATCAAGTGTCATTGCTGAATATATTAAATGTGAATTTTTTTAAAAACTTATTGTAAATTTTAAATATAATTTTTTTGACTTATTTAAAATCGACATCCTTGTCTTTGATTATTTTTATACACCACTTTTAAAAAAAAACCTATAGTAAGTTAATCATGGAGAGTTGTTCTATTTGCTTCCTTGAATTTACTGATAAACCACATCAGAACCTAAACAGTAGATGTAGATATCAGAAATTCCTTTCTTGTGGTCACAGTTTATGTTTTTCTTGTTACTTGAAATTACATCAAACTAAGTGTCCATTTTGCCGTACTGATTTTGCTTATTCATTTGAAGACTTATATATTAAGAATAAAAAGAATACCAAAAATAATAAAGTTCATACTTTAGCCTTTCAAAGCAATATTCAAGATGTTCAACAACAAAATTTATGGCAACCTCCAGCTACTTCACAAATTACTTCATTATTAAACGAGTCAACAGAACCTTTTAGTAGACTGAAAAAAAATGCCTCCAGAAAAAGAAGAAGAAATCTTTCTTTTGATGAAATTATGAAAAGAAGGCAACAAATAAGAAAAAAATGTCAACAAAAATGGTCCCATAAAGAGGGACGGCTTTTAAAGGAATTACATATTTATTAATCATTTTCAGACTCTGTATCAGAATCAATATTTTCATTTAAATTATTTAATTCATTATCATCATTTGATTCTTTATAGTATTTAACAATAAATTCATCCATCGTCAAAAGTTTCCAACCGAGCCTATCAGAAATAATTCTATGGTAATCCCTTACCATATCATTAATTTTGTCTTCTTCATGAAATTGCATAAAACCACTAGAAAATATTTCAATTTGATCTCTAAATTTCTCACAATCCTTAATTAAAACATGAGGTTTTTCTATTGGCGCACCATAAATATTTTTTAAAATATCATATTTTTTGTATAACTCCTTACCAGCATTTTTCTTAACTTCTTTCAAGTCTTTGTGTTTTACTCCTGTTCTTTCATCATTTAGTTTTTTTAATAGTTGTTTTATCATTAATTTACCAGTATTTTCAACCTTATCTTTTGAATTATTATCATCTGATTTTCTTATATTTTTATCAATTAGTTTCACAAAAATATCATCCTTATAACTATCAAAATTAAAATTTTTTTTATCCAATAATTCTTCTTTTAAATAATCAGAAGTTGATAAATGAAGATCTATTACTTCTGGACTACTTCCATCTCCAACTAGCTCTTTAATCTTTTTTTTTAATCTTTCAACTGATGTCTTTGATTTTAAATTTGATTTATCGAAATTTAAATGAACATTGACCATTTAAACTATAAAATAATACTTTTTTATACAATTTACTTTTATTTATTTTGATTTTATTTAAACAGACATCGTGAAAATATGTATATTTATGGTAAAAGATACAACTCTTTATGATAGGTTAGGTGTATCTCCATCTGCAGATGAAAGCGATATTAAAAAAGCATATAAAAAAGCAGCTCTAAAATGGCATCCTGATAAGAATCCAAATAATAAGGAAGAAGCAAATAAAAAATTTCAAGAAATTTCTGAAGCTTTTGATGTATTATCTGATTCATCTAAAAGATCATCTTATGATAATTTTGGAATGGATTCTATAAATGATAATGGAGGTCCAAATATTAATCCAGAAGATATATTTTCACAATTTTTTGGCGGTGGGAATCCATTTAGTGGAGGTCCATTCGGTGGAGGTCCATTTGGTGGAGGTAATCCGTTTCAAGCACACTTTAATTTTGGAAATGATCAACAACATGAAAAGAGAGAGGATATTAATTTAACTTTAGAAGTAGATTTAAGAAATATATTTAATCAAAAAGTAATTAAAATATCATTTGATAGAAAAGTATATTGTAAAGATTGTGATGGAACTGGTAATAAAAATAAGATAAGCCCAAAATGTAAACATTGTAATGGACAAGGTAAAACTGTGAGAGTGGTTCAAATGGGACCTATGATTTCACAACAAATTCAGCCATGTCCACATTGTAGAGGATCAGGAAAAGCTCCAGTAAATAAAGAAGATATGTGTCCAAAATGTAATGGTAAATCATTTACAACAACCAAAATAGAAATTCCATTACCGCTAAAAAATGGATTAAATAATGGTCATAAGATATGTTTAGAAGGAGAAGGACACCATTTCAAGGATCAAAAAACAAACTTACTAATTTCAATTAAAGTTAAAGAAGATAAGATGTTTAAAAGAGTAAATGATGATTTGGTAACAGTAGTTAATTTAGAATTATACCAAGCATTATTAGGATTTAATAAATTGATAACTCATATGGATGGAAAAATAATAAATATATCATCAAAAGGTCAAACTAAACATGATTCATATAAGAGAATCAAAGGAAAAGGTATGAAAAATCTAGAAAAAGGTAATACAGGAGATTTAATTATAAAATTCAAAATTAAATATCCGACATCAGAAGATTACAATGAAGAAGAAATATCAACACTGAAAAAAATATTATCAAAAAAATGCAAAAATGAACTTACCCTTGAAAAGGAAATACAAACAAATAAGGACTTTGCAACTAAATTTGAAAAATGTAAATTGGAAGATTTATCAGATAAACAAACAAATATTAGTAATAATTCAAAAGATAATAGACAAAACGTTGATGATGACGAAACTCCTGGTTGTGTACAACAATAAATATATCACTATGATTTTTCTTTCTACTATATATTATTAAAATGAAAATATATATTTTAAGACATGAAGACAGAACAATGGATTTAACTTTTTTTTCTCCATTAACAAAAAATGGTTTAGATAAATCTTTAAAAATTTCTGATGAATTGGGAAAATTAGAGATAAATAGTATCTACTCATCACCATATATTCGTACACTACAGACAATATATCCATACTCAAAAAGAACATCATTGCCAGTAAAATTAGATTATTCACTAACAGAACTATACCAAAGTGATAATATACCAAAAAAATCATATTCAGTTATGCTGCCAGAATATATTGCAAAAACATTTAATAATGATGAAAATTATAAATCAAGAATAAAGCCAAATGAAATTGAGTTTCCTGAAAAGATTTCAGATTTCAAAAAAAGAGTTAAAACATTTTTAAATGAGATTATTTTAAACAATTATAAATCTGAAAAAAATATAATTTTAGTTACGCATCAAGGAGTAATTGATGTTATAAATAAAATTATATCAAAAAGCACAAATAAACCAACAGATTCTGAAATCAGAATAGATGCTAATTCAACAATTAGGGATAAAGACGAATTTTACTATCCAAAAGGAGCAATAACTAAGATTTTTGAAAATAATAAATGGACTTTTGAAAAAATTAATTGGTAAATATCTGCTCTAAATGATTGTGTATTGTATTATTTAACCAAAATGTTAAATATTTTGGTGTAAATTCATTTGTAAGACCTGTGGGATCATCTGACATAAATTCTTGTCCCAATTGATCATTTGTGAAATCTACATTAGTACTATCACAAATAATTACTATTTTCGGTATTTTACCTTTTTCTTTTAATCTAATTATTAATTTTAAAAATTCATCAATTCTTTTTCTTATTAAATTAATTTCTATACTTATTGAACTACTTGCTTTCATATATCCTAATGAATTTTTTTTTAGAAATCCAAAATCAAGAATACTTCTATTAGAAGATACAGCATCAACACCACCTGGTAAATAATTATCTTCACCATATGTAACAAAATAATCCAAATCAATATTTAATATGTAATCATTTGATATACTATCCTCTAATTTATTTATATATTTAATATTCGATGTTGATATGTTAATATCTCTGTCTTCTTCGTTGAATATCACTTTATTCATTCCGGGCACATCTTTAATTGGATAATAATTAGGACATTTACCTTTGAAAAAACAATTATTCCATGTAGTTGTAATCTTATTATTAGATTGACAAAAAGGTTCTTTTACCCAATCTGGTGTAAGCCAAATTATACCATTATTAATTTTATATGGAGCAACCATTGGAACTAAAACAGTTCCAATCGCATTTACATTTTGATATATTCTTTTTAAATTATCAGTTTCAAAATTATTATCGTTTATACATTTTTCAAAGAAATTTAGATCATTTCCAATTGGATTCATATCAGCATGACTATCAATATGTAAAATTGTTCCTATTGAATTTTTTATATTTTTATATATCCATTCTATTGCATGATGATGTTTCGATATCTTAAATACCTTTATTGTTTTGTTTTTATAATTAAAATTAAATAAATTATTTTGATTAATAAATCTGTAATAAAATGTAATTCTATCATTTAATTCTTCTAAATGGTTATGCATTAATAAAAAATAATCATTTATTCTTGATGTTATGATTTTATAACATTCGTATATCAATTTTAAGTTTTTAATACATTCTGTTTTATCTATATTTTTTTTATTATTAATAATTTCTTGTTCATACCATCTTAATTTTGAAATAATTGTTAAAAATTTTAATTCAAATTTACTTTTTTCTTCATGATTAAATAGATTCAATTTTGTTGAATCAACTGAATTTATATCAATTACACATTTTAATTCTAATTCTTTCATATATTTTTCATAGTTTTCATCAACAAATATATAATAAAATTCTTTAATACAATAACTACAAACTAATAAAAATATTATGATGACTGTAAAAATTATTAAATTAGTTTTATTATTCATATATAGAAACATTTAGATCTTTTCAAATAATTAAATTCCATGTTATATTATTATGAGTTTAAATAGTGAATTTTTTAATAAAATTAATCAAGAAAATCAGCAAAGAGATAACTTTGTAAAATCTAATTTAATAAGAGAACAAATTAAATTTCTATTTCCTAATTTAAAAAAAGATGACTACGATATTCTTTTGTCGTTATCAACTTATCTTATAAACTTTATTTCTGAAAAATTTTATTTTACTAAAGAAATTAATTATATTAATGTATGGAAAGAAAATAACTACCGTAATATTAAATCTGCAGTTCTTAAGATATTACCATTTATAGACGATAAAAATAACTTTCAGTTATATAAAAAAATTAATGACCTTAATCAAATTTTAATATATGTGAATGTCAATGAGATACCAGATGATGTTAATACATTAACTATGAATGAATCATTAAAAAGCTACTTTCCTATTAGTAATTTCACATTAGGGTTATTGGGATCATATAAAAAAGAAAAATTAAAATTTTTTAATGAAAATGGTGAAAGATTAATATTAGATATAATTCATCACAATTTTATATCTTTATTAGAATCTATCAAAATTTGTTCTAGTAAACTTTACATTAACTGGATTAATATAATACCCATTCACCTAGAAACTTTATTTGATAGTGAAATTTATAAAAAAACTATTGATGATTATAAAAAGATATCAACAATAACAGATAATACAAGCTACAGAAATTTTGAAAAAAGTTATAATGGGTTAAATATTGCCGATTTCTATAATGTTTATAGAAATGGATATTTCCAAAATATAAAAAATGTTAAATGGTTGCTATTTAATAAAATCCCTCAAGATTCAATTCAAAGTAAACCAATAGGAAAATACTATATTCAATTAACAGATAAATATTTTGATATTTCCGATTACCTAGAAAACCTAAGATACTCAAGCCTAAATATTGATATGAAAAATAAATTTGAAATCAATTTCAATAAATTTAAACTTTTGATTCTTTCTAATTTTGAATCATTGGAAATGGCAAAAACAATTATTATGTTTTTAATAAATAATTATAATTACAGGAATTTAATAAATGCATCAGTTGTTGAAGAGTATAAACTAAACCCTGTTGAAAAAGAAAAAACAGAAATTGAAGATCACGAATATAATAAAAAATTAATTGAAAAAATTAATAAAAAAACAACTAAAGAAATTGTTAATGATCTAGAATTAGTAGGAGTAGAACATTTTTATAATTATATTTTAGAATCAATAGACCAATTTAAATCAACTATTTATTCATCTTTCTTATTTGATAATGAAAATAGGATTAAACAAGATTTCTTTAATATTATAATAAAAAATAATGATGGAACAGAAATAGAAACTAATATGAATTTAAAAAATTTATATAATATTGCTAAAACAATTTCATTCAAAAATAATGATAATAATTGGATAATTCAGAAAGAATTTTTTGTATCTTTGTCACTTGATCAAAGAATACATTTTTTCAATAAATTTACTAATGAAAGCACTGAACAGTGGTTAAATATAAAAAAAAATATTAAATCTCAAATTCAAAATACAACATTTAATGAATCTTCAATTTATAATAACATAAAAAATAGTTGGAATCAATATAAAGTATATTTTGTTTTTTATTACTTATGTAATAAAGGATTACTTTCTAAATTTACTCCAAACCCTAATGCTACTAACGATCAAATTTTACCATCTAATTACTCTTCTAAAATTAAAACAATCGGGAAAGAAGTTAACAAAACAATTAAAAAAGAAAACCTGGAAGAAGCTTACTATTATCTTAATAATAAAAAATATAAAGAGCTAGATGTAACATACCAAAAGAAAGATGAAAAAATAGTAATGAATACATATTTCGATAGATTAGAAAAAGATCTTAATTGGTACACATTTTATGCTATGGATTGGATGGCCCAAATTAGTTTCTTTCATACATATATAAATCATCAAATTTTATTTATAACTGGGTCAACAGGAACAGGAAAATCAACACAAGTTCCTAAATTGTTATTATATGCATTAAAATGTATTGATTACAGGGAAAATGGAAAAATATCATGTACACAACCTAGAATACCACCTACTGTCTCAAATGCTAAAAGAATATCAGAAGAATTAGGAGTTCCTATTAAAATATTTGATTCAAATCTTGATTCTGAAATAAAAAGTGATAATTTTCATATCCAATATAAACATCAGAATGATGAACATACATCCATTTCTAATTCATTACAATTAAAAATTACTACAGATGGTACCCTATTTGAGGAAATTGTTGAAAATACAGTTATGAAAGAAAGATTATTTGATAAGAAAAAAGAAAATGATGAATTTTCTTTAATGAACAAATATGATATAATAATTGTTGATGAAGCACACGAACATGGAAAAAATATGGATCTTATTTTAACTTTAGCAAGAAATACATGTTATTATAATAATTCTGTTAGACTTGTAATTGTATCAGCAACTATGGAAGACGATGAACCAAATTATAGAGCCTACTATAAGTATATTAATGACAATATGCTTTATCCTATAAAAAAACCATTAATAAAACACCCATTATTAGAAATTGATAACTTTTTACCACAAACTATATTTATGGATAGAAGATTTCATATTTCAAAACCAGGAGAAACTACACAATTCACAATTACAGAAGTTGAAAAATATTCAATTAGAAATGAAGAAATGTATAAAAGACCTTGGGATGTTATACAAGAAAAAAGCTATGAAGTTGTAAATGATATTTTTAATAGTAATCCATCTGGTAACATTTTGTTATTTTTAACAGGTGAAAATGAAATCAGAACTGCAGTAGAAAATTTGAATAAAATTATTCCAAATGATGCTGTAGCAATACCATTTTTTGGTACAATGAATGATAAATATAAAGAAATTATTAGTGACATTGATAAAAAAATTTCAGAAATAAAAAATCAAAAATTAAGAATACATGAAGAATGGGGAAAAACTTATAAACAAGGAAATACAAATAATAATTATAAAAGAGCTGTAATAATTGCTACAAATGTAGCTGAAGCATCAGTAACAATACCTAATTTAAAATTTGTTGTTGATAATGGATATTCAAAACAAAATAATTTTTTTTATGCACAAGGAGAAAGTATATTATCTGAGGAAATGATTTCTAATTCTAGTAGAGTTCAACGAAAAGGTAGAGTAGGAAGAACATCAGACGGAACTATTTACTATTTATATGATATATCAACAAGAGTTAAAATTCCAACAAGATATAACATTTCATTTGAAGATTTTTCTAATGAATTTATAAAATTAACTCAACATAAAAGTGATGAAAAATATTATAATGATCAAGAAAATAGTATGGACCCGTACAAAAAAAATAGTTTTATTTTTGAATATAATGATAATACTAAAACCAATTCAATTTTAAAAATAATTAGAAAGCAATTTTACATTGATAGTGAAAATATATTTGAAAATGATATCTTTAATTATGATTTATATTTTCCAAGTAAATTTTTTGATTATGAGTATACACCTAGTTGGATTATAAATCAATATCATGACGGATTTATTTCCGACTTTTTAAATGATATAGAAGGAGAATTATTTATTATACATCCTTTTGAAAAAAGTTATGAAAGAAATATATTTAGGCAATTTATAAATTTAAAAATAATTAATAGAAAATTACTTAATAATAGAATAACTATACCCAATTATTTTTTAAATAGATTACTAATTAATTTTAGAATAGCTAAAACAGATGAAATATACAGAAGTGAAGATAAAGAAAAAATTAATATATATAAAAAAACCTATTTATCAAAAAAAATCGAAGAATTTATTAGATCTTTCGGAAATATAGATTACTCTTTAGCATTAACAATTTTATGTAGTAATTCAATTAATTTAATGGATGAAGTACTATCAATAATATCTATTTTAGAGGCAGTTAATTATAACATTGAAAATTTATATAATTTAGATGGAATGAATTACATTCAAACAAAAAAATTTTTTAATAACATTAGGTCAAATTCATATCAAAATTATAAAAGCGATTTAGAATATTTACTAAAAATTTGTGATAATTTTAAGTCTATTTTCAAACTAAAAAATATTTTTAATAATGAAAAAAGTAATAAATTGTTAAAGACTGAATATCAAAAAATAGTTGAAGTTTATTCAAAATCTAAATCAAAAAATACAATAAATGAATTTAAGTCAAATATTATCAAAAAGATAGGCATAAATACATTTCAAATTTTAAAAACTATAGACAAACAAGAAAAAATTGGTACAAAAGAAGGTTATCAAGAATGGTATAGAAAAGATACCAATGTAGATAAAATATTTGAAGATATTACTGATAGTGAATTAAAAAATTTCTGTAAAACATATAATTTTAATATAACTACTATAAAAAAATTTTATAAAAATTTTATAAAATATAATAGGTTAGTACAATCGTTAGATTATAGAAACGACCCAATGTATGATTTAGAAAGTCCATTAATATGGATTAAAAACTTGGAAAATAATTTCAAAATTTCGTTTTCCAATATGGATAAATTTGATAAAGTAATAAATTTATTTTTAATTGGATATTCTCAAAATGTATGTCTTAAGAAAAATATAACTGATGGAGAAATAAAATACTTTAAAATTACTACATACGGTGATAAAATTTCTGGAGAAATTAATAAATATAATTATAGGATATCTGATTCTAATTTTATTAATAATAAATCATCACTT
>CEWK01033444.1_pt1 | contig 10339 bp, 10 predicted proteins | sample 531431 | NCBI WGS metagenome assembly CEWK01 (sample SAMEA2623059, study PRJEB7988) | marine metagenome | isolation source: saline water (ENVO:00002010), including
AGCAACAAAAACTCCTAAGTCTGAATTAAGATTTTTTTGAGTATAGCGTAATGCAAAGTCTATATCTGTATAGCTTTTTTTAGCATTGTTACATTCATCTTCGTCAATGGAATTATTGCAATCATATGAACTTTTTGCTCCAATTCTTCTTGTATTTATTACTCGATATCTATCGTAATGAGATAGATCAAACAGAGACCGGTTTTCATTAAAGAAAGCTCTTTTTTCAGAATAAAATGTTTCTTGTGCTGAGAAGTTAACAATAACTTCATCACTTTCAGCTTGGCCAAAATCTGGATTTAATGTGAGATTAATTTGCTTACCTGTGCCCGTATTAACAAAAATTTCTGTACCAACTTTATTTTCATTAAAGCCAGTTACAGAGTTATATGTTTTAGATACATATGGGAAATAATTAATCTTACCTTTTGTATAGTTTGCAACCTGAATTGGCTTCAGTTTTGATAAAAAACTTGCTCTATATCCACTTGTTTTTGAGTCATTGAGCCATGATTGAGTTTCAGCTACATAGCGAAAAGTAGTGATATTGATTGTTCTTTTTTCGCTATCAATATTTTTTAGTAATACAACATTCCATGGTATTAAAAATTCTGAAATCCAATATCCATCGTACTCTTTTGTCTTTACCTCCCAATCACCATCCCAATCAAACTGAGGCCATCCTCCTAGACGCCTGATTCCATCTCCTTGGATGTCCGCCAGTGTAACAAAAAACATGTATGCTTTTAGACCCTCTGCATCAAAGTCAATTGCAACACCATTTTGTTCAACATTATTTGGGACTTCGTCTCGCATAGACTTATTAGATTGCATTGAAGAATTCTCTTGGAAGTTTTTGAATCCTACATAAATTCCTTCTTCATTTGAAAATATTTTGGTAATAGTCTTTACTTTTGCAGGCGCCAGTGTGTAAGGAACAGTTTCATAGTAGTCATTGATTACAAGAGCATTGTCCCAGTCTGGTTCATCTAATTTAGCATCAATGATAATAGATTCTGCATACAAAAACGGAGTTAAGAAAACTATTAAATATTTAATGAATTTTGTATGCATGATTTAAGGTGGTATTTTATAGCTCAGCTATAAGAATGTATACGAGTTTGAGTTATGACTATATCGTATTTAAGGTCATGAGATTCTGCAAAGTCTTCTTCTAAAACTTGAAAGTCATAACCCAAACCGACAATGATAGGCTTTTTTTCTATAAATGAAATATTTCCCAGAGATCTATCAAAATAACCACCACCATAGCCTAACCTGTAACCACCTTTATCAACACCAACAAAAGGGATAAACATTAGATCAAATGAAACTGAGTCAAGGTAGTCTTCATTTTTAACTTCGTTAATGCCATATTTATTTTTTTCTAGAGTCGCATTTTCTTTAAATAAATTGAATTTAAGCTTATTGGCAGAAACTATTCTTGGCATAAAAATGTTATTTTTATATTTTTTAAATTCCTGAGAAATTATTTCTAATGTAACTTCATTCTTATATGGAAAGTACGAAAGTATATTTTTAGATGATTTAATATCTAAATGTTTTATGGCAGCATTTTGTATGTCGATATTAGCCTTGTGGACGAAATTTTTAGATAAAAGTTGCCCCTGCTCAAGAAGTGATTTTCTTATTAAGTTTTTCACCATAAATAATGCAGAGGCTAGCAAACCAGATCACCGCTATGTGTTATACCTGAACCGAAAGTTCAGGTGGTGAACATCATGTCAAATCAGGCTTCCCTATAAGGTACCGCACAACAATGACAGTGGAAAATCACCTTATTAATAGTATCGGTTCAAATTTATTAACACATTAGCTAATGAACCAGAATGTAAAATAAGTATAGTTTAGTTAATTGATAAGATAAAGGTTATTTCTCAAGTGCTTTATCAATTTTTTCTATAAGTTTAGAGAGATTAATATCGGAATTTTTATTCGATGAGCTTTCTTTTTGATTAAGAGATTTGTTGGCCAGATTAAGACCTGCAATAACTAAGGCATTGCTTTTATCACTAATATTTTCTAATTCGTTGTTAAGAATTTCTGCAGATTTAATAAGATTGTTTTTTTCTTTTGGAGAAACAGAAAACGTCATATCTCTTCCAAAAATTCGTATAGATACATTCTCTTTACTCATTTCTATACTTCTTTAAAGTCTTTTCTAATTTTTTAACTTCTCTTTGATGTAACACTTTATCTTTTTTCCAATCCCTTTCTCTTTTTATATAAGTGTCAATGATGCCTTTCTGTTCATCAAATCTTTTAATTAACAAATCTAATTTTTTTTCAAGATTTTTAGAGGCTGGTTTAATATCTTTTGGCATTTCAATAGTTTAATTATACTTTAAGGAATTGGAAAGTTTGTTTATTTAAGTAAAATACACAAATGGACATCAGCATATATAAAAATAGAAGAGAAAACTTATTAGAACTACTACCTGAAAATTCTGTATTACTTATTCCTGGAGCTGAAACTCAGTATAGAAACTCTGACTCTTCATTCCCATTTAGACAAGAAAGTAATTTTTATTATTTATCAGGCTTTTGTGAGCCAGCCTCTTTGATAGCAATTACAAAAAAAGATAACAAAATTACATCATTAATATTTGTACCTCCAAAAGATAAACTTAAAGAGATTTGGGATGGGTATAGAGCCGGACCTATAGGAGCTGTAAAAGACTTTCTATTTGATAAAGCATATGACAATACACAGATTGATGAAATGTTGCCTGATATTTTATTTGGGTCAGATATTGTTTTATATCCAATAGGTAAAAAAAATGGATTTGATCAAAAAGTCATAAATTGGACATCAGAAGCAAGCAAAAAAGATAGACACAGTAAATCTTTAAATATATCAGATGCCTCCTCAATTATTGGTAATGCTCGACTAATAAAAGACGATCATGAAATAAGTTTAATTAAAAAAGCATGCAGCATATCTGCTGATGCTCACATCGAGGCTATGAAGTCAGTAAAAGGTGGTGATAGTGAGCAATTTATAGAAAGTATGTATATTCATGAATTTTCTAAAAGAGGCGCAAGGTATCCTGCATATAATCCTATAGTTGCTGGAGGTGAGAATGCCTGTGTTTTACATTATGTTGAAAATAATCAACAACTGAACAATGATGACTTGTTGTTAGTTGATGCAGGTTGTGAGTATGAGATGTATGCAGCTGATATCACAAGAACTTTCCCTGTTAGTGGAAAATTTTCAGATGAACAGCTAGCAATTTATAAAGTTGTATTGGATGCAATGAATGCTGCTATTGATATGGTTAAACCTGGAAACCATGTTATGCAACCTCAAGAGATATCTGAAAAAGTTATAACAGAAGGCCTTGTAAGATTAGGACTTCTAGATGGTGACCCAGAAGAATTACATAAAAGTGGAGCATATAAGGAATTCTACATGCATAAGATTGGACACTGGTTAGGTTTAGATGTGCATGATGCTGGAGACTATGTCGAAGGAGAGGAGTATATGAAATTCAAACCAGGTATGATTACAACAATTGAACCTGGAATTTACATTAGCAGCTCAATGGACATAGATGATAAATGGAAAGGTATTGGTATAAGAATTGAAGATGACATTCTTGTAACAATAGATGGTAATGAAAATCTTACTAAAAAAGTCCCATCTGATCCTGAAGAAATTGAATCTTTAATGTCATAAAGTTGTGGATCCCGTTGTTGTAATTTCTGGAGGAGGAATTATAGGAAACTATATATCTTCTAGATTAAAACTTAATTCCATTCAATCGATTGTAGTAGAGAAAGAGCTCAGAAATATCGAATATAAACATAATATAAGAACTCTCACATTAAATTCATTTTCAAAAAAGCTTTTAGACGAGCTAGATATAAAAATTAAATATGCTGAAATAAAAAAAATGAGAGTTTTTGATGGAGAAGGTAGTGGAAAAATTAATTTTTCATCCGACCAAATTCAAGAAGATGCTTTATCTTACGTAGTCTTTTTCAATGATTTACAAAAAAAATTGCAAGAAATAGAAAACGAAAGAACAGTATATGAAACTTATGTAAAAGATATAAAAGAAAACGATAGCGAAAATTTTTGTGAGGTGTTGTTATCAAATAATAAGCTTCTTAATGCTATGGTTGTTGCTGGATGTGATGGGAGAAACTCAAATGTTGCAAAAATAGCTAAATTAGATGAGATAAAACAAAATTACGACCAAACTGCAATAACATTCACTGCAAATGCAAAACTTGAAGATAATCACACAGCTATCCAAATATTTTCAGATAAAGGAATCTTTGCAATTATGCCTTGTCCGGCTGAAAAAAATGGACCTACGCATACAATTGTATGGTCGGTCGATGATGAGATCTTAGATAAATATGAAGCAAATCAATTTTTAAAAGACTATTTAGGATATTTTGAAAAAAAACTTGGAACAAAAATAACTATTCACTCAGAAGTACTTAGCTTTAAGCTTTCAAGTCACTCTTTTAAAAACTATGTTGCTGGAAGAAAGGTTTTAATTGGAGACGCAGCTCATTCTATTCATCCTCTTGCTGGACAGGGCATAAATCTTGGCTTTGCAGATGCAGACGCTTTTTGTGAGGAAATAATTGCTGAATATGAACGGACAGCAAATGTTAATCATAAAAAAGTGTTGAAAAGATATGAAGTAAGGCGAAAAACTTTTAATGAATTAATGCTCAGGTCAATGCAAATGTTTGTTGAAATTTTTAAATCAGAAAACTTATATATGAGATTGTTAAGAAATATAGGCCTATCAAGCGTAAATGAGACCTCATTTCTAAAAAGATTTTTTATCAATCATGCCTCTGGTAAAAATAAGATATAATAAATTCGCACACTTAATTTATTCTTTATGAGGAAAAAAAAATGAAAAGAATATTTGTAGCTTTGAGTGTGTTTCTATTAATTTCATGCTCAAATCAATCTGATAATGAACTGAACATTTATACATCAAGACAACCTCAGTTATTAGAACCAATAATAGAAGATTTTTATGCCAATACTGGCATTAAAGTAAACCTTTTATCTGGTAACGCTCAAGAGTTAATGGAAAGAATTGATATTGAAGGAGAAAATACTAATGCTGATATTTTTATGACTGTTGATGCTGGCGTCCTTTGGCAGGCCAATGAAAGAGGAATATTTAGTGAGATTGAATCAGATATACTTACAAACAACATACCTACTTACCTAAAAGATCCCAATAATAATTGGTTTGGTTTTTCTAAAAGAGCCAGGACAATTGTTTATTCGAGTGATGAATTTTCAGAAGATGACTTTTCTACATATGAAGACCTAGCTGACCCTAAATGGAAAGGAAGATTATGTCTGAGAACATCAAAGAAAGTGTACAACAGATCACTTATTGCAAGCATGATAGATGCATATGGTTTTGAAAAAACAAAGGAAGTAGTTTCTGGTTGGGTTTCTAATTTAGCAACTGAAGTTTTCTCAAATGATACCAATACCCTAAAAGCAGTTTCAAGTGGTCAATGTGGAGTCACTATTGTAAACACCTATTATCTTGCTCGATTATTAGATGATCCAAGCTATAGTAATCTTAAAATTTTTTGGGCTAATCAAAATGATAGAGGAGTCCATGTAAATATTTCTGGTGCTGGAGTTGTTAAATCATCAAGAAATAAAATAAATGCTGTAAAGTTATTAGAGTATTTATCTTCTGTAGACGCACAAAATTTTTATGCATCTGCAAACAAAGAATATCCTGTCGTTGAGAATGTTGTTATAGATGAATCTATCAAAGACTGGGGTGCATTTATTGAAGATAATATAAATGTTGCTAAATTAGGAGAATTGCAAAAAGAAGCTGTGCTTCTTGCCCAAGAAGTAGGCTATAAATAAATCTAATTAAACTTTTTCGCCGCGCGCGCGGATTTCTTTCAGAACCTGGCTTATACCCTTTTTATCAATGATTCTCATGCCTTTTGCTGATACCTTTAAGCTAATGAATCTATTTTCAGATTCTACCCAAAATTTATGCGTATGTAGATTTGGAAAAAATTTTCTTTTAGTACGATTGTTCGCATGAGAAACATTATTCCCAGTTTGTGGAGTTTTACCAGTTACTTGACATTTTTTGCTCATAGAAACGCGATTTTATAGAACAGAAGCTAACATATCAATACTATAACTAATAATATATAAAAGAATATTTTCAATTATCCTTATTTGCTATCAAAAAAATCTTAATCTATCCATATATGGTTTAAAATCATATATATGACTTAAGGAAAAATATTTGATAAATATAAAATTAAAAATAATTAATTCGCTGATTGGAAGCAAAATTCCTTTACCAAAATATGAAACAAAAGGTTCAGCTGGACTCGATCTTCGTGCATGTTTAGACAATAAATTAGTTTTAAAGCCTGGAACAACAAATATGATTCCTATGGGATTTGCCATGCACTTGGATGATGAAAATTTAGCCGCGCTTGTTGTTCCAAGATCTGGGTTGGGCTCGAAGCATGGTATTGTCTTAGGCAACCTTGTTGGCCTTATAGATTCAGATTATCAAGGTGAATTAATGGTACCGGCTTGGAATAGGTCTGAAATTGATTTTGAGATCCATCCAGGAGACAGAATTGCTCAAATGATTATAGTGCCTGTAATGCAAGCAAATTTTAAAATCGTAGAAGAATTCACACAGACTGCAAGAGGAACAAAGGGTTTTGGGAGTTCAGGCTTAAATTGAAAAAGCTATTTTTTTTTACCAAATCTTTCTTCAAACTTCTGAACTCGTCCGCCAGAATCGATAATTTTCTGTTTACCAGTATAAAAAGGATGCGAAGCTGAAGATACTTCAACAGTGTAATATGGATAAGTTTTGCCTTCATACTCTTTTGTTTTATCAGTTTTTAAGGTTGACGGAATTACAAAATATTCATCCACACTGATATCATGGAATAGAACTTCTCGGTATTCAGGATGTATATCTTTTTTCATAATAAAATACAATTAGGATGAGAACTATATCAAAAAATAATCCCTTTACAATTAAAAAATGAATATTTTTTATTATGATGTTGCAGTAGATATTCCTGTTAGACAGTGTTTTACATACAAATCAATTAGTAAAATTAAAAAGGGTACAAGAGTAACAGTACCTTTTGGTAAAAAAACTCTTATAGGAATTGTAATAAAAGTTTCTTCAATCTCAACATCTATTGTTAAAACAAGTGCCATCAAAGAAATTATTTCTGTTGATGATCAATATATTTGTTTTAAAAAGCCTTTATTTAATACTTTATTGTGGGCATCAGAATATTATCACCATCCAATTGGTGAAGTATTTTTATCATTTTTACCTTCAATACTTAGAAAGCAAACAAATAAATCAATCATTAATATTGATGAATCATCTAATTATAAAATTAACTCTGCAGATAAAAATTTTGATTTAACAAGTGAACAAGAAATAGCCTTAAAAAAGCTTAAAAAAATAGAAGAATTCAATCCAACTTTAATTTACGGAGTAACTGGATCAGGCAAGACAGAGATATATTTAAGGCTTGTAGAGAAATTGGTTCAAGAAAAAAAATCTGTTTTGATATTAGTGCCTGAGATTAATCTTGTTCCTCAAATGCTGGATAGATTTAAAAAAAGATTTGATGGCGAGATAGGGGCTTACCATTCAAAATTGACTCCAAATCAAAGACTTAAAATATGGCTAAAATCAAGATTGGGCGGCCTAAAGATTGTTATTGGCACAAGATCGGCTGTGATGATGCCGCTTAAAAATATTGGCGCGATAATAATTGACGAAGAGCATGACCAGTCATACAAACAATCTGAAGGGTTTAAATTTTCTGGAAGAGATTTGGCAATAAAGAGAGCACAATTAGAAAATATACCAATTTATTTGGGATCAGCTACACCCTCATTACAAACTTTAAAGCTGGTAAAAGAAAAAAAATTTAAACAAGTCAATCTTCTGAACAGAATAGATGGAAAAAAACCACCTAAATTAATACCTCTTGACATATCTAACTCGCCATTGATAGGTGGTATTGCAATGCAAACAATGGGCATTATTCAATCAACTATAGCAAAAGGTGAACAAGCACTCATCTTTATTAATAGAAGAGGTTTTGCACCTTTGTATGAATGTGATGCTTGTGGCTGGGTCGCAAAATGTAATTCATGTGAATCAAATTTGGTATTTCATAAGTCTAAAAACAGACTAATTTGTCATAAATGCGAATCTATTTATGGAGTTAACGATGAGTGTCCAGACTGTTACTCAAAAGAAATAAATCTTCAGGGATATGGAACTGAAAGGGTGGAAGAAGTGCTTGAGAATGCCTTTAAAAAAATACCTATTATAAGATTTGATTATGATTCAACCAGACTTAAAGGAGCTATTGAATCTATTTATGAAAAAGTGCACAGCAATGATGCAGCAATATTAGTAGGGACACAAATGCTCTCAAAAGGTCATGATTTCCCAAAGGTTACTCTTTGTGTGATCTTAAATGCAGATAGTGGCTTAATTAGCCCAGAAATTAACGCCCTTGAGAAAATCTCACAACAGTTAATTCAGGTATCAGGGAGAGCCGGAAGAAATAACAATCTTGCAAAAGTGATAATTCAAACTAGATATCCAGATGATATTAACTTAAAGCAAATAAAAACTGGTAATTATCAAAAATTTGCTGATCAATGCTTACAAAACAATAAAAATCTAGACTTACCTCCATACTCACATGTTTGTATATTAAGAACATCTTCGCCTAAATCAAAAGGCAGTATTGATCTTTTACAAAAGGTAAGTCTTTTTCTTGCAAAAAAGAAAGGCATAAGTTTAATAGGACCACTTCCTTCCATACCTTCAATGATAAAAGGGAATGTCAGACATCACTTAGTTATTAAAGCATCCTCGAGATCCTATCTAAATAGAGTTTTAAAGTCTTTGATAAAAGATCTTGAAAATTGGCCTGAGATTAAAAAGACTAAGTGGAGTTTTGATATTGATCCCTATGATATGTCGTAAAAATTATTTAACTCATCTTGATTAAGATTTTTTGACCCTTAAAAATTGAATTATTTTTTATGTCATTTGCAGATACTATGGAATCTATCGTTACACCAAATCTAATAGCTATTTCTAATAACGTGTCACCGTTTTGTATTTCATAAGTTAGATATTCAGAATCATTTCTTACCACAGTGTTTGGAATTGGTTTTTCAACAAAGTAATTAAATATACCTACAAAAATAGACCTAGCTATCATTCTTCTTCCTTCCATTGTCTTAAGTCTTTCAGCATCTTCAGGATTTGTTAGAAAACCTGACTCTACGAGAATAGATGGAATATCAATTGATTTTAAAACTCTAAAATCTGCATATTCGACATTTTTTTTATGAATTTTAGTCGCCGGATCTTTTTTAAGCTGATCTAAAACTTTTGTTCCCAGTAACTTACTTTCTTGAATTTTAGCTTGATAGATTTCAGGATACATTTCTCTCGCAATATCTTCATCAAAGTCATAAATTTTTAAATTTTTAATATCGGCCTGTATTCTTTTTCTTGTAGCATCTGATAGATTTCGTGCTACTGTGCTTGAAGCTTCTTCAGACCAAATAAAAACAGACGCACCTTTAACAGACGACAATCTAAATCCATCTGCATGAATTGATATAAAAATGTCTGCTGCATTTCTTCTTGCTATTTGATATCTATCGTTCAAACTTACTGTTTCATCCCCAGCTCTTATCATTAATGGACTAAACCCTTCAGTATCTTTTAATGTCCTTTCAAGCTGTTTGGCAATTAATAAGGTTACGTCTTTTTCCAAAATGTTATTTGTACCTACAGCACCGGGATATTTGCCACCATGACCTGCATCAATAGCGACAATGATATCTCTCATATTAGTCTTTAATTTTTTCGTTTTTGTTATTTCTAGACTCAATAAAATCCCATTATCAGTTTTGGTTTGAATGGGCTTTTTCCAATACACGTATTCATATAAATCAATTACTATTCTAGTAACATTCTTATCTGTAGACGCCCGTATTTTTTTTACAGGATAGTTATAAACCTCATCAATATCTGATTTAAGTTTTGAATCAAATACGTCTAAAATAATTCTCGAGGGACTTTCTAAGGAATATGATTTTATGAATGCAACATTTTCTAAGATAAATGATATTTCAATAGTATTTTGACTTGGTTCAGTCACCTGATTGAAGTTTATTTCATTAGACTGTAATAAAGATGAGAAAATAAGACATCCAATAAATAGTTTATTCATTATGATTTTGTTAATGTTAAAA
>CEWK01028872.1_pt1 | contig 10322 bp, 15 predicted proteins | sample 531431 | NCBI WGS metagenome assembly CEWK01 (sample SAMEA2623059, study PRJEB7988) | marine metagenome | isolation source: saline water (ENVO:00002010), including
TTAGGTATTGTAGATCCAGCACCAGATGCTTCTATAACTGGAAATTTAATAACCGCAAATTTAGGAACAGCTGTAGGTCAAGCCGGAGCAGGTGCAAGTCCCACAGGTATTGCGATGACTGCAGGATTAGGAACGGCTGTAGGTGTTCCTGGACAAACTATTGTACCAACCGGTTTTCCATTAAATAATCAACTAGCTTCAGTTTCTGTTGCAATTCATATTGATATTCAACTTACAGGTTTAAGCTTGACTATGAACCAAGGATCTGGTAGTGCTTTGATCTGGAACGAAGTTAATACAGGTTCAGCGCCTATAACACCTCCAGGATGGCAAGAGGTAGCTGCATAATGAGTTTGACAGAAACTCATATTTTTAATAAAATGAACGTATAAGGAATTAAAAAATGGCGAATTCTACATCTGCTAGTCTAAAACTTACAGTACAAGCAACCGGTGAAAACTCGGGAACTTGGGGTCAAATCACAAATACAAATTTACTTATTTTAGAACAAGCTATCGGTGGCTTTACAACTTTTAACTTAACTAACGCTAATAGAACTTTAACTTTTACAAACGGTGCTGTATCAAACGGTAAAAATGATGTTATTAAATTAACAGGTACTTTAGCAGGAACTAGAACTGTTTCTATTCCAGATGGAGTAGAAAAAGTTTATAATGTACAAAATGCTTGTGACCACGCAGGAAATACTTTAACTTTTAAAACTGCATCAGGTACAGGTGTCCTTTTATGTGAAGGAAATAATTACGTATTATATTCTGACGGAACTAATGTAGTAAAATTATCTGAGCAAAGAAACTGGAGAGTAGTATCTGCAGCGGAAACAGTTCAAGCTGGTGCTCAACTTTTAGTAAATACAAACGGTGGAGCAGTAACAATTACACTACCTGCATCCCCTGCTACAGGCGATGAAGTTTCATTTGTAGATCAGGGTTATGATTTTAATTCTAACGCATTGACTGTTGGAAGAAACAGTTCTAATATAGCTAACGCAGCCGCAGATTTAGTGGTAAACACTCAAGGTGCTGGTTTCTGTTTAGTATTTTCAGGAGATGCTACAACAGGTTGGACATACAAGGAGAAATAGAATATGGCAAATTACGAAGCAACAAAATACGATTTCGACGGAGCAAACCTTACAGGTATCGAAGGAATTCCTACAGCTACTATTGTACCGTGGTCTTCTTCTTCAGTGCCAACAGGTTTCTTAGAGTGTAATGGTGCAACTGTTTCAAGATCAACTTATTCAGCTTTATTTGCAATCGTAGGTACAACTTATGGAGCCGGTGATGGGGCGTCTACTTTTGGATTACCAGATCTACAAGACAACGTAGCAATGGGTAAATCAGGAACTAAAGCTTTAGCATCAACTGGTGGAGCAAATACAGTAGCTTCAACTGGAAACATTGGTGGTTCAACAGCAAACGCAACTTTATCAACAGCTCAATTAGCATCCCACTCCCACAGTTCTGGAACGCAGAGTGGTACTCATAGAGCTCCGCAATATCCAGCCTTTCCAAATTTTGGAAATGCAGCTAGTGGTAACACTGGAAACCAAGGTTCAGGTACAGGTCACCAACATAATATGAGTGCTACTTTTAGTGGTGACTCAACATCAGTTTTACAACCTTATTTAACGATTATTTATATTATTAAGACGTAGGAGAAATTATGGCAACAAATTCAACATGGACAGTAGTATTAGAAGACAAAGCAGTTATTAAAAATAATGGCGCTGAGTCAGGCACTGGTTATAATATTGATGATGAGGCTTTTTGGGGTCAATCTAAATTTTCAAATATTTGGGCAATCCAATATGAAAATACAGTTGCAAGTGATCAAGTAGAATTTAGAGATGAAACTCCTCATTGTAGTTACGCCGATGCTAATTTAGGTGACTTTCAAGAATTTATTACAAGATGGGATGCAGCGCACTTAGCTAAATTACAAGCTGATTGGGACGCTGATGGTCCAATTGTAACTTATGATCGAGAGGGTAATATAGTTTCTACTGAAACTGAAGAAGAAAAAATTGCTAGATTAGGTGCAAGACCTACTTCTTACTCTTCTTAATCTTTTTTCCAAATAGATAAACTTAAAATTATTCTTTCCCTTGCTGAAAAAGCATGGTGTAAATAATTCTTAGGTATGTATAATATATCGCCAGGTTCTACTTTAAAGTCTTTGTTATCTAGATGATAATAAGTAACATTTTTAACACCTATTATTAATACATGTTCTTTATCAAAGTGAGAAGGCCCTACTTCACCTTTTAAAGAATAAAAAAAATCTAAATTACCTATATCAAATAAATCTTTTAAATTAGTGTGAACATAAGTAATAAAAGGTTTAAAAATAGATAATTGATTTACGTTATATATCTGACCTACATGTTGATTTAGTTTACTTTCAAAACCTAAAGTATTATTTTTTGACCACATTGCCAACATGGTATCAAAATTAAAATTTAATCTAAATGTTTCTAGTCGTATAGCTTTTTTTAAAAGTAAACATTTATTTTCTTTAACAGCTTTTCTTATTTTTTTAAAAATCATTTTTATCTTAGCATCATCCAAGATGTTAAAATATATTTTTTACCTGATAAAGGTGGATTACCTCTATGTAAGTAAGGAAAACTTGCAGGCCAAATAACTATTCTACCTGTTTTAGGTTTGACTCTTTTAGAAAAATGTAAAAATTCTGTTTCTCCTCCATCTTCAACCTCATTTAAATAAATAGAAAAAACAAACGCACGTGCTTCATTATGATATCCTGCATTATGTTCTATATGCCAAACATGATATCCTTCTGTAGGTAAAGTTTTTTGAATTTTTAAATCTGTAAAATGAAAAGGAATACCAAACGCTGAGTCGGCACCTGTATTTTTTGTATAGTGATTCCAAGCTATATCAAAATTAAGCATCATAGGTTTTAATGATTCCCACCAAACACTTATGTTATTAGGACCAGCAAAAAATTGTTGATCTTGTTTTTGAAGTATAGATACTTTTTCAGAGCCAATTCTGTTGAAAGTATTATTAAATTTATTTTGATCTTCATATAATTTAATAGCTTTATTACATTCTTCTTTGGTAATGTAATTGTCATATATACCTATAAAATTATTTATATTAACTGTCTTTTCATTCATCTAAAATATCTTTCCATGCTGCCATTCCCATAAAAAAGGAGACCTTTTTATATGGTTATATACATAATAGTCAAAATGTAAATATTTCATAATCTCTTCTTTATCTAGATATTTTTCTATATCATAGTATTTTGATGTTTTATGTTTTTCTGGAAAAGCATTTAAGTGTTTAGTTTGATTAAAATGCATTTTTAAAAACAAATTTAAATCATCGATATCTATGTAATGTTCTATCTGATAATTCATTAGATAAGGGATTTGTGAAATACTATGATTTATTGTGCCGTTTAAAGTATTTCTTATATGGTTTTCATTAGACGTAAATACTTTCTTAATATCAATATCTTTTACATCTACTTTATTTATTAATAAATCATATTTTAAACCTGATAGAAATCTTTCGTAAGGATCTCGTATAATACAAAATCTTGGTTTTTTAGATAAACCAAAGGTATATTCAATATTATCTTTATAAGTATCTAATATACAATTCATAACACTTCTATTTGCGTTTTTATGAATTCTTACATATTGGAATTCTTTGGTTTCAACTAATTCTGCAAATCTAAAATTCATCTTTTATTTCTAACTTCTTTCGTAGATTCAACTAAATATCTTTTATCATATGCATATTTTTTAAAAGGACCGTTTTGATCTACATAATGAAAAAATACTTGAGCCATTCCTTCGCCTTTGTATATACCAGGCCTCCAATGTTTTTGACTACACCCTGCATATAGTAAACCATCTCCCTCTTCTAATTCAATTTTTTTACCCTCTATAATCATAGGCCAATTATCATATTTTTTTACACAGACAGTTATAGATACTTCACAAGCTGCTCTATCTGTGTGTTTAGGTAATGTGCCGCCTAATATATAATAACGCCAATATGTAAAAGTAGGATAAAGTTTTAAATTAGATTCTATTTCTACTCTAGGTAATTTTTGATGTAATAGAGTTAACATTAAAGGATCATCATACCAAGATGGGGAAAACGCGGCATTTTTAAAATCTTCTATTACATGATCTTTAAACTTATCTAATTTAATATAACAGTATTTTTGAAGAATATTTAATTCTTCTTTTGTAAAAAAATTTTTTACTACTTTATAATCTACTGTAGCCATAATACTATACTATATCTAGTTCCTTTGATTATAGGTTCAATCATATAAGGATACAAAAAATTACTAGGAAAAAATACAATAGACCTTTCATCTAATTTAAATCTTTTAATTTCTTTTTCTTTTTGATCAGTAAAAACTAAATCTCCACCTTCATAATCATTATTTAAATTTATAATAACACTAAGATTTCTAGTTATATAAGAACAATAATCTGTGTGAGTTTTGTATTCACAACCAGGTGTGTATTTTAAAATATCTATTTGATTAATTTTATTACTAGCAATTTGAGGAAATTTAATTTTATAATGATAATATATTTTTTCTACTTCTTGTTTTATATAATTCCAATAAAAAATATCAGTGGGAGTATTAAGACTTAAGGAATATCCTCCACTTGTTAATTTTTTAAAAGCTTTTACATCTATAAGAGTCTTTACTTTTTTACAAAAGGTAGGATCTATTATATTTTTTAATTCAACAATAGCTTCTAAATGGTCCATAATATTGCTACTTTCATTCTCTATAAAACTAATATATAAGCTACTATATGCTACAAAAATTAAATTTCAAGCCCGGTTTTAATAAACAAGACACTGAATCAGGGGCAGAAGGTCAATGGACAGATGGTGATTTTGTTAGATTTAGATATGGCTTACCTGAAAAAATAGGTGGTTGGTTACAATTAACAGCTGCCGGTAAATCTTTACCTGGAGCTGGTAGAGCGCAAGTTGCATTTTCTAGTTTTGCTGGTGAAAAATATGCAGCTATTGGAACATCACAAGGTTTGTTTTTATATTATGGTAATGACTTTTATGATATTAGTCCGTTAGATACAGCCATTACTGGAGGCACATTAACAACTGTTAATGGATCTAGCACTATAACTATTAATAAAGGATCACATGGATTAGCTGTTGGAAGATATGTAACCTTATCTGCAGTAACTGTAACAGGAGCTAGTGGTTATACAGCTACCGATTTACAAAAAGTATATGAAATTTTAACTGTACCTGACATAGATAAGTTTACTGTTCAAGCAGCAACAGTTGAAACAGGATCAGGTATGAGCGCAGCTGGTGCAGTCACTGTTAATCCTTACGTAATAGTTGGACCAACAACTCAGACAACTGGTTATGGTTGGGGTACATCCACTTGGAACGTTGAAACATGGGGCACGGAACGATCTACAAGTTCTGTGGTACTAGATCCAGGAAACTGGAGTCTTGATAACTTTGGTCAAGTATTAGTTGCAACTATATTTAACGGTGAAACTTTTACATGGAATGCAGGGGCATCAAACGCTAGAACTATTAGAGCTTCAAAATCTACAAGTAGTTTTGCAACCACCAATAATCCTACAGCTAGCAGATTTACTTTAGTATCAGATAGAGATAGACACTTATTTCATTTTGGAACTGAAACAACAATTGGAACACCAGCCACTCAAGATCCTATGTTTGTAAGATTTTCTAATCAAGAAGATTTAAATACTTATACACCAACAGCCACAAATACTGCTGGTACATTTAGATTAGATACAGGTAACGAAATAAGAGCCGCACTTCAAGGTAAAGATTATGTCTTTGTTATAACTGATAATGCAGCTTATGTTATTCAATTTGTTGGTCCACCATTTACATTTAGTGTTAGACAAGTTGGTACGAACTGTGGATGTATTGGACAGCATGCAGCAACTTATGTTAATGGCGCTGTATTTTGGATGGGTTCTCAAGGTGGATTCTTTGCATTTGATGGTACAGTAAAATCATTACCTTGTCTTGTAGAAGATTTTGTATTTAGCACAGATGGCAGTAATCTTGGATTAAACTTTAATGCAAGTGATGTTATATTTTCTGGCTCTAATAATTTATATACAGAAGTAAATTGGTTTTATCCAAAAGCTGGATCTTCACAAATTGATAGATGTGTAACTTATAATTATGCTGAGAACTGTTGGACAACGTCATCACTAGATAGAACAACGTATGCAGATCAGGGTGTATTTGATAATCCTTATGCAACCGATTATGATGATAGCGCAACACCAGTTTTCCCTAGCATTCTTGGTATTACTAATAAATATGGATCTAGTATTTACTATGAACATGAGGTCGGCACTGATCAAGTTAATAGCGTTGCAACTACAGCTATTCCTGCGTTTATAAGATCTGGAGATTGGGATATTACCTCTAGACGTAGTGCTCTTGGTCAACAAACAGGTGTTGCAGATTACAGAGGAGATGGTGAATTCTTTATGGCGGTTAGACGTTTTATACCTGATTTTAAATATCAAACAGGAGATGCGCAGATTACTTTGTTTGTAAGTTCTTATCCAGACGACGTAGCTGTTAGTTCTCCACTTGGACCCTTTACAGTTACCGCAGCAACTGATAAGATAGATACCCGAGCTCGAGGTAGATTACTGTCTGTTAAAATAGAAAACGATGGCACAGGTGAAACCTGGAGATATGGAACACTAAGATTAGACGCACAACCGGATGGTAGAAGATAATGGAATTTTTTTTTAACCCTGTAACAGGTAGAGTAGAACAAAGACAAGTTAATAACAATTTACCATTTAGATCAATGACTGAGTTGGCTAGTGAAATTAATCAATTTCCTTTTTTACCTCCTAGTCCTACAGTTCCTTTAGATGCATTTAAAAATACTGTAGCACCTATGGCTGTAAATACAGGAATTAATAACACTATACCGGCGGCTATGTTTTTAGATAATGCTGGTCTTCCAGCTATTGATACTTCATTTGGCGTTGCTAATGAAGAAGATGTTGAAGAATCAAAAAAACGAACATCTGGAGGAGGAATAGCAGATTTATTTAGAGCTATTTTAGGTTTTGCTGTGCCTGGTTTAGGTTTACTTACAGGTGGTTTGGATGGTATTAAAAGTTTAAATCAAAGATTACGTAGCACTGATTTTGCAAGATCTAGCACTGGAGCAGAATATTTTCAAAAAAGAAGAGATAGAAAAGCTAGAGAGGATGCTGCTAAAAGAGGAGCAGCAAAACAAAAAGCAATAACTCAAAGAGAGGCGGCCCCAGGATTCTCAGGATCAGGGACAGCTGCAGAAATGGGTAGTTTCTAATGGCTAAAGTAACAAACTACATACCTGAACCCAAACAAGAATACGATGTAGAAAACCAAAGACAGATACTTGAATCTTTAACCACACTACAAAATCAACTTAATTTTTCTTTTCAACAAGATTTAAAAAACGAACAGGACACATTCAATTATTTTTTATCATGAGTATAAATTATAAAAATGCTAGTATTGTATTAGCTAATACAAATATGACTACAGTTCTAAGTATACCTGTAACTGCTGTAGCAATTGTAAAATCTGTATATGTATCTAATAACAGCACCGGAGCTGTGTTGGTTAATTGTGATTTAAGAGATAGTTCAGCTACTCAAGATGTAGAATTTTTTAGAAAAGACGTACCTGCGACTAGCACTGTAAACGCAACAGAACAAGGGTTGAATTTAGAGGAAGGAGATGCTATAAAAGTTCAAGCAGAAACTGCTAGCAAACTTGAAATAGTTGTTAGTTATGCTTTAATAGATAGACAGAATGAAAATGGATAATATAGTAAAAATAAATTGTACAACTATAACAACATACAGAAATACAAAGACCGGCGAAATATATAAAGAGAAGAAAGAAGGACCTGATATTGTAGAAGACGTTACCGTGCAGGTAACTAATAAAGGTTTAGAAGTTTTTCAGAAAGTATTAAATGAAACCACTAAAAAAACTTAATATATTATCTATAGATTGTGATTGGATAACAAATTTAAAACAACAAGAGGAACTTTTAAGTTTCGCAATACCTATAATTTACAATCATACAAATATAAAAACTGCATATTCTCATAAAGATATTTATCCATTATTTGTTCATGGTTATGATGAATATAATTTAATAAACATAGATCATCATCATGATTTTCATTACCATAAAGAACTTAATATTTTAAATGAGGGAAATTGGTTATTTCATTTATCAAATGTATTTAAAAACAAAATTGATTATACATGGATATCTAATCCTAATTCTACTCACATTGGTCTCGATAATTTAAAAAATTTAAAATCTTTTATTTTTGATAACAATATTAATTATATAAAACAAAAAACATTTGATGTAATATTTGTATGTTGTAGCCCTGATTATGCTACGACACCTGAGGTTATTACTTCATATAAAATTATGGAAAGGATAGTAAATGATATTAAGAAACCAAAACCCTAAAGGCGGAACAGAACTACAATTCGAGTACTTAGAAAAGTACGTCGATAAAAATTTATTAGATCAAGTGCAAATTTGCACTTCGGTTCCAGAAAAAATACCTTTACATCCAACTAAACCAAACATACTTTGGCAAAAAAATTCTTATGATCAACCTAACCTAGCACCTTGGTTTAGTGATCCTTCTAATCATAATAAATACGATTGGTATGTTTTTAATTCACATTGGACATATGAAAAATTTAGATTTCATTTTAATATACCAACTAATAGATCTGTAGTTATTAAAAATGGTATTGATAAAATAGAAAAAGCTAAACCTTATGTGAAAGGTAAACCTGTAAAAATAATACATCAAAATACACCTTGGCGTGGTTTATCTGTATTGTTAGGTGCAATGCAATTAGTAAAGAATCCTTTAGTTACTCTAGATGTATACTCCTCTACAGAAGTTTATGGTCAAGACTTTTATGATAAAAACGATCATAATTATAAAGAGCTTTACGAACAAGCTAAAAAATTACCTAACGTAAATTATATTGGTTATAAACCTAATCAATATATAAAAGATAATTTAAAAAATTATCATATGTATGTTTACCCTAGTATCTTTGAAGAAACATTCTGCATATCTTTGTTGGAAGCTATGGCTGCAGGTTTATATTGCATTGTAGATGACTATGGGGCTTTGTATGAAACAGGGGCAGAGTTTCCTATGTATATTCCATACGATCAGAATCACAGAGCTCTTGCTCAAAAGTTTGGTTTTGGTATAGAACAAGCATCTTATACATTAGATCAAAAACAAATACATGATCATTTAGATTCACAGTCTAACTACGCGCATATTTATTACAATTGGAATAAGATTGCTATGCAGTGGACCACTTTTTTAAAAGGAGTCATTAATGCAAAATCCGAATAAACCAATTTGGTTTGGTCAAGAAAGTATTGTGGAAACAATAGATCTATCAGATCCTAAACCAGAGTTTAAATCACCTTGGAAAATAATGGTTTGTACTCCTGTACATAGTGAGTGTTCTATTCATTACACACAAGCTTTATTAAAATTTCAACAAGATTGTTTAATGAGAAAGATATTAGTTAGTTTTACTTTAATGAAATCGTCTTTAGTTACTCAAGGTAGAAACCTGTGTGTAGCTGAAATGTTAAACCATGAAGATGGTTATACACACTTATTATTTATAGACTCAGATATTGACTTTGATTTTGGAACTATTGAGACAATGTTAAAAGCAGATAAAGATGTTATTGCATGTCCATATCCAATGAAATCATTAGACTGGGAAAAAATATTTCAACAAAAAGATAGAGCTAAGACTATAGATGATTTAAAAAAACCTGGATATACCTTTCCTATTAAATTAGAAGATCAAAATTATATACCATCAGATGGTGGTATTGTAGAGGCAACACACGCTCCTACGGGCTGTATGTTAATTAAAAGAACTGTATTAGAAAAGATGATAAAACAATATCCTGAGTTAGAGATATTTCAACCCACTAATATTAATGGTAAAGAGGTTAAAAAACCAAACTTTTACAACTTCTTTGATACTTTGCATAACACAGAAACTAAACAATATTTCGGTGAAGACTTTGGTTTTTGTCAAAGATGGAGAGATATGGGTGGTAAAGTATATTTATATATCATGGATTATATAACTCATGTAGGTGAACATCAGTTCTGTGGAAGGTTTTTTGACAACTTAAAACTGGTTGACGATAGTAAA
>CEWK01268303.1_pt1 | contig 10315 bp, 14 predicted proteins | sample 531431 | NCBI WGS metagenome assembly CEWK01 (sample SAMEA2623059, study PRJEB7988) | marine metagenome | isolation source: saline water (ENVO:00002010), including
AATTAAAATTGATATTAATAAAACACATTGTGACCATAATGGTATTAACCAATAAGGTATTTCATACAAATCAGGTTTTCTATAATTCCATGTATCATCAAAACAAGTAATAAATATAATTTCAGTAAAAACGGCTAAAATACCTATTATAAAATATAGAATCATATTTTTCATACTTATTTTAAATAAATAGATACCAAAAAGATATAATAAAATACCATATATAAATCTCTTTTTACTATCATTGATTTTATAAAATATTAGTAAAATTGATAGATAATATAAAATCATTAAGAATAAATTCATTTACTTAAAATAAATATTTTAATATTAACTATATGGACCATGAAATAAAATCTAAATTAGACAGTTTAGAATATAAATTAATTGATCTAGAAGTAAAATTAAATAAGATTACAGATTTATTAGAAAATGATGTTGCGCCTAATTGTAATAAAATGAGTTCACATATAGATTTTGTTGATAAAGTATATGATACTGTTAAAAGTCCGTTAGGTTTTATGTGTAATAAAATTAATGTGTTATCAGGTAATGAAAATAACAGTTTAACTGATAAATAATTTAACCTAAACTTTTTAAGAGTTCTTCATAAAACTTTCTATTGTTTTTCTTACTATTATTTTTCTTCATGTAACGAAAGATATAATAATCTTCTTTTGGTAAAGAAACATTATGAATGTTTGTTTTTAATGTTATTTTTGCATTTGTAATTTTAATGACTACTCCTTTTTTATGAATCTTACCAGAAGATTTTTTAATGAATACTAACCGATCATTTAAAAACAATGTTTCTAAATCTTGAACGTATTCATGATTTAGCAGGGCTTTGACAGAATCGGGTGGTAAATATTGTAAAAGAACTTTTTGTTTATCATCATATATTTCAAGTATGCTTTTTAATGGTTCCATTATTAATATATATATTATTTAAGTAATAATTCTTTAATAGTATAATATAATGATAAAAGATTTAACAAAAATAAGAGAATTATTAAGAGATTATGTTGAAGTTGAAATGCCATATGATTTTAATAAAGGATGCGATATTCAATATGTAACATGTGGTTTAGATAGTGAAGGTAATATAGATATTAATACAGAATCATTTTATCCGAATTGTAAATTTATCAGGAGATGTAATGATATTTTAATTGTTGATTTTAACGGACAACCTAAAAATGTTCAAATTTACAGAAGAGATAAAATTGGAAATATAATTTATAAGAGTCGTTTCTTTATCTTGGAAAATAATAGTAATTTAAATCAAATAGGTGGTAGTAAATCAAAAGAAGATCTAAAAGATTTAAAAGATACAATTGAGTATCAACAAAGCATTATTGAGAAATTAACCGATCGTGTAAAACATGTTGAAATAGAAAAACATGAAGTTCAAGAAAAAATATCAACTTATGAAGAGTTACTTCAAGAGGGTCGTTATAAACTCAAAAAGATGAGTTTAGAATTAAAAGAAAAATCAGAGAAACTTGATCATTATGAAGAATTAATACCAAAATTAATAAATAGTCGTTAATCATGTGTTCCATCATATTGATGATCATGAATTAAATGTCTATCATCTTCATGATGTTTAGGTTGTTGTAATTTAATTCTTAAAAATATATCTTGTATTTTATCATCATAAATTATTTTATTTTGTATATATTCTGGATCACTATAAATATAATAAGGATTTCTTAAATCGTGTGAATCTTTTTCAAGTTCTTCAGAGTATATTTCATTAATATCTTCTTCTGGAAAAGCACCAGGTATCAATCTAAATGCTGAGTCTATATTTGTATTAAAATCATAAGATTCTTTTCCAGGATCATCTTCACAAATTGGAGAATGATAAAAATGATCGTAATTTCTGATTTTATGAACATCTAAAAATGCACTAAATGCACCTTTTAAAGGAGCATTTACCTCATTTAATTTTATTCTATAATTACTATTTGGATATCTTTCGAACGGGTAACCTGGTGAAGATTCTACTTCTTGTCTGCAAGCATAAAATTGTTTACTGTCTGGTTTATTTTTTCTGGGTTGATTTTTTTCATATGTTTGTATATTCATATTTTTATAATTTTCTTGTTTGTTATGACAAAAAATAAACAAGAAAAACAATAATATTATTAAAAGATAAGAATTCATATTCTATATTTATTTATTAGATAATAGTTTAACTTCCAGTGCTACCAAATCCTCCATTTCCTCTTTCTGAATTGGATAACTCTTCAACAAGATTCAAATGAATTGATTCAAGATATCTATCACAAATTTGAAACAGTCTTTGACCCTTTTGTATCTGATAGGGTTCATCTGAAATATTATCAACAACAGCCATTAGATTTCCTCTATATCCCGCATCAATAATCCCTACACTATTTGCTAAACGAAGAGGTGTCTTGCTGATACTTGATCTTGGATAAAGATAATAACATACATTGCGATTATCATTATCAGATAATCCTTCGCATTGAATTTTAAAATCTATACGGATTGTGCTACGAGGTTTAATTGTTAAATCACAGGGGAAATATAAATCTAATCCTGCATCTCCTCTTTCTGCGCGATTTGTATTCGATGTTTCTAGTGCATCATCGTGATACATGGTTTTGATTTCATCAGTAAGAGGCTTTAGTAGTAACTTCATATTTTATATTATTCTTATTTTTAGTTTTAAATGTATTTAATCAAATTTATTTACACTTTCAGATACATCTTTTAAATTTTTAAAGATATTACTTCATTGGTAAATGCGATTAAATAATTTTATATATCATTTAAATTTAATGACCTCATCCACCTTTAAGATGTCTTTCATGATGATTCCCTCCATTCATATATGCGCCACCTAATTGTGGTCTCCCACCTCCTCATCCCATTCCACCTATCATAACTTTTTTAACTCTCTTTCTGGATCTTTTCTTGTATCTTTTACGAGAGTTTTTACGGGAGTTTTTACGCAATTGATAAGATTTTCTTTTTAAAGATCTTTTTTTAGTATTCTTTTTCCCCATATTTATATTATATTTTAGATAATATTTTCTCTGCATTGCGGACATGAATTATTTTTATTTAACCATGTTTGTATACATTTTTTATGAAATGCATGATTACACTCTAACTGTATTATTTTTTCTTTTACATTGTATTTTTCAAGACATATACTACACTCATCTAATAATAAATTATCATTTGATGTAATTTTTCTCATTGGTATTTTATAAAATTTATACTTTTCTTTTAAATTTTCACAACAATGAATAAATAATTGACTGAATGCTGGCATACATGATATCATTAACATAAATGATATCATAGTGTAAATAGTATTTTTAGTGTAATCACAGCAAAGAATATTTGTATGATTATTTAAATTATCAATGTGATCCATATTATATTTACTAATATTATAATCTTTAATCTGTATCTACATTAGGTGATAAACACAGTTTAATATGACCTAAATTAGCGACATCATATCTTATAACTAATGGATAATCATTTTTAATATAAAGATGAATTAAATTACATAAATTAGTACACTTTGTGAAAAGTGAAAGATATTTTAATGAAAAGACTCCTTGAATAGGTAATTCTGGACCTGAAGATTTAGAGAAACTTAATCCTCCTTGTGTTTCATATAATACTGTTTCTTGATTTGCAAAGTCACCTTCACACCCAAGAATTAATGAATTTCCAACACTCTTAATCTCTATATTTTCACCAATATTTGTCATGTCTCTGATAAGTTTTTGAAAATCACCTGAAGGAAGAGTTAATTCTGTTTCAAATTTAGCAGGAGGAATAGTCAGTTCACCTTCAGAAATATCAATTAAATTCATTTTAAATGTTGTCTGTGTATTTTTTTCAGCATTATTGATTTTAATACCTAACTGATTTGGATTTTCCTTTTCAACAAATAGTGTTAGTGTATCACTATTGCTCATTGCTTTTATAAGTTTAAACATATTCATCATATTCACGCCAATAGTTGTTTTCTTTTCACAGTGAAAATATTCAAAATTTTCTGAATTTAATTTCATATGAATCAAAACAATCTGAGAAGTATCAGTCGCAATCAACTTAATACCACTTTTATCAAAAATAATATTTGTATCAGTTAAAATCTCTTTCAAAGATTCAATTAAAACTCTGAAAGCACCTGATTGAACTGTTTTAATATTAAAAACATATTTATCCTTATCTTCGTTCATTTAATAATTGTATGTATGAAAATATTCTTTAAATATAAACTTAATATTTAATATATTTAATATATATATATATATATATATATTTAAATGTGGACATCATTATGGATATATTTAACTATACTATTTTTTTCTGGCGTCCATGTTGGGTTATTTTTATATCTAATACCAGAACACATTTGTAAAAAGGTAGACGAAGATGGAAATGAAGATGATAGTAATAAGTGGATGTGGTATACTGCTGGAGGTATTTTAATTTTTATCAATGGTATTATTTTATTATTATTTATGAAATATCAAACAGAAGTAGTTGTTAAAAAGATAAAAGATGTGAGTTCGAGAGCGGTTAAGGGAGCAGTAGATTCTGGGTCTAATGCAATGAGTGACTTAAAAGATAATATTAATAATAAACTTACATCAAAAGCGATGAATATACATGATTAAAATATCTTTTAAATATAAACTCATTTAAAAACTATCTCATATATTAAATTGTTATTATAATATGAGTGACAATTCTGGTCCATACATCTTAAAAGAATATCTTAAATATCATAATGAAAATACACAAAAATATGGTAAAAACACTGTTGTCTTAATGCAAGTCGGTTCATTTTATGAAATTTATAGTGTTCAAAATGATTCTATCAGTGTTGGGGCTGATATTTATAAAATTGCTGATATACTAGGAATTCAAGTTGTTCGTCGCAATAAAAGCATCCCTGAAATAAATTATGATAATTTCTTAATGTCGGGTTGGAATATGTATGCGACAGAAAAATTTCAAAAGATTTTATTAAATCATAACTATACTATTGTATTTGTAGATCAAGTTACTGAACCACCCAATCCAGAAAGGAAAATTACAAATATTGTAAGTCCTGGAACAATGATTGAAAATTATAACAATAATGATAATAATAATTTATTATCAGTTTATATTAATCGGTATCCTCAACAATATGATAAATATATTTATGTAGTTGGATTATCTGTTATTGATGTATCAACTGGTCAGAATTATGTTCATAAAATAGTTTCTTCATTAAATGATGACTCTTTATGGAGTGATGAATTATTTAGATTAATTCATTATTATTCGCCAAAAGAATGTTTATTTCATGATGATACTGGTTTAAGTAAAGAAGAAATATGTAATATTTTTCAATTAAATTCACAGACATTTCATATCGATTTATACAAGAATAAGGATTTTAAGAAACCTTCTTTTCAAAATGAATTCTTAAAAAAAGTTTTTAATTCGGGATATTTAACACCCATTGAATATTTAGGTTTTGATGAATGTGAAATGACTCTCAGTTATATTTATATGATACAATTTATTCATGAACACAAATTAGAAAATTTAAATCACTTACCAAAACCTATCTTAAAATGTGATGAAAAAAAATTAATTCTTAGCAATAATACTATTTATCAATTATATCTGATACCAAATAAAGAGCATGAATCAGAAAAATATAATTCATTATTAAGTATTTTAAATAAATGTGATACAGCAATTGGTAGGAGATTATGTAAAAACCGATTATTATATCCTATCTTAGATGTTAATAAATTAAAGGATAGATATGATATGATTGAAAAATTTCAAAAGGATCATTTATATAATTTATTAAAACCATCTTTAAAAAAGATACTTGATGTTGAGAAATTACATCGGAGAATGGGTTTAAATTTATTATCACCTTATGAATTTTTTAGTATTCATACTTCTTATAATTATCTTATTAAAATAGTTGAGTGCATTAACAAGTCTTTACCTCAAGTGTGTGAAAAATATAAAAATACAATAGAATCTCTAGATAAATTTATGCAAGAATACCATAGTGTATTTCAGATAGATGAATTAGAGAAATATTCATTAACAAATATGATAAGTTCTGTATTTCAAAAAGGTATTTACAATGATTTAGATGAACTACAAGATAGTATTAATAAAGGATATGATGATATTCTTCTTTTTTGCAACGGTTTAAATAAATATATTGATCCTAAGAGAGAAGGTTGTATTAAAAGAGATAATAATGATAAATATGGATATTATTTATATGTAACGGATAATCGTGCTAAAACATTTCAGAATTCAGTCAAAAATTTAGCAAATACAGTTATTACAATCAGTAATCATACATTAGATTTAAAAGATATAAAGTTTATTAAAAGAGGTGGAAATACTCATTTAGAGTTCCCAATACTAACTGAAATTACTAATAAATATTCTAGCGATAGATTAAAAATACAAGGTGTAAATAAAGAATATTTTCAAAAAGTATCTAATAAGTATTACCAAACTTATAATATATTATTTGATGAAATTGTAGAATTGATTGGATTTGTTGATTTAAATAGTTGTTTAGCGAAGATTAGTATTGAAAATGTATATTGTAAACCTGAAATTATAGAATCAAATAAGAGTATGTTTTCTGCGAAAAGCATTAGACATCCTATTGTTGAACGTGTTCAGACCGAAATTGAATATATACCTAATGATATTACTTTAGGTGAAAATGGAATCTTATTATATGGAACTAATGCATGTGGTAAATCGACTCTTATGAAAAGTATTGGTTTAACACTTATTATGGCTCAAGCGGGATTCTTTGTTCCTTGTAAAGAATTTGTTTATTCACCTTATACTCAAATATTCACAAGAATTTTAAACAATGATAATATTTTTAAAAGACAGTCTTCATTTGCTGTTGAAATGAGTGAATTAAGAGGTATTTTAAAAAGATCAGATAATCATTCTTTAGTCTTAGGAGATGAAGTTTGTTCTGGAACTGAAACAACTTCGGCATTAAGTATTGTTTCAGCAGGATTAAAAACATTAAGTGATTTAAAATGTTCATTTATTTTCACTTCTCATCTTCATCAACTTATGGATATTCAAATCGTGAAAAGTTTAACTACACTCCAAGTATTTCATCTGAAAATTGAATATAATGCAGAAACAGAAACTCTCGTTTATAAACGTAAATTAGAAGAGGGTTCTGGTCCAGCAATTTATGGTTTAGAAGTATGTAAATCATTAGATTTAGGTGATGAATTTATATCACTCGCTAGAAATGTTCAAATGGAAATAAGTGATATAGATCAAACCTTAGTAAATGATAAAAAGAGCAATTATAATAGTAATATTTTAATGGATGTTTGTCAAATATGCAAAGGTAAATCAGAACATACTCATCATATTAAAGAACAATGTACAGCAGATAGTAATGGTATTATAGATAATCATCATAAAAATATTACTCATAATCTTGTTCAATTATGTGAATCTTGTCATCATAAAGTTCATAATGAAAATTTAAGAATTTATGGTTATATACAAAGTAGTGAAGGTATAGTATTAAATTATGAATATATTGATATCAATGGTGTAACAAATCATAAAAAGAAATTCAGTCAAAAGGATTTACAAACAATTTTAAAATATAAACATGATATTGATAATAAAATTTTAAAGAAAAGCAGTTTGATTAAGAAGCTAGAATTAGAACATCATATTCAGATATCGGGATCAACATTAAATAAGGTTTTAAAAGGTGAATATTAAAATAAACAATAGATAAAACAAGAATAAATTAATACAAACGCATAATTAATATCTAAGGTATTCCATGTCCATAAATCTCGTTTATAAAATGGATTCATTAAGTATCCAAATAATGAATTAAAATTCATAATGATTTTACCAGTTGAATCAGGTCTTAGTAATATTTGGCCAACTGAGTATTCACTATAAATGATAAATGAAATTGAAATGATAACTAAAAAAAGTATTAAATTAATAATTTCCATTAATTTATTTTTCTATACTATAACTATAAATGTTTTCTTGTAAAAATTTAATTGTGATTGTTGTTGCAATGTATTTAGTATTATATGTATTAAAAGATGATACTTTTAAGTTAATAGTATCTGGTGCTACACTATTTTTCCTTTATAACAATGGTTTTATGTCTTCATTAGAAGGGATAGATGCGGTAGATGCGGTAGATGCGGTAGATGCGAATGGTTCTACTAGCAGACCTGCTAACACTGCTGCGAATGGCGCTGGAGATACTTTAGGTTTTGAATCTGAAAAATCTGATAATGGTGATAGTATTGTTGGTAACAACACTGTTTCTGCAGATGGCGCAAAATCAGGTAATTTAGTCAAAGCATCTACAGTGAATACTGGACCTTATGATGGTCTATGTTTAAAATCAGGTAACCAAGAATATTGGATGAAATCTCCTGATGAAACTGCTTTAGTACCAAATGATACATTATATACTTATTTATCGAGTCAAGGACCAATCAAGATGAAATTATCAGATCAAGCTGCATTAAAGGGACCTCCAGTTGATGGTGTTAAAGGATCGGCTGAAAAGATGTTTATGTGGGCAAATAATGTAGCAAGTCCTCTTTGCTGTCCTAGCACTTTCTCTACTAGCACTGGATGTGTCTGCTCTACTAAAAATCAAAGAGATTTTGTCGCGGGCAGAGGAGATTTAATAAACAGTGCTAAAGATGAAGTTTAAAATAATATTTTAAAATAATATTTAAATATAAAATATTTTTGTTATTATAAATGGATAATAAACCCTGTCCTATTTGTGATAAAACTATGATGAATTTTAAAAGATACCCAAACATGATATGTCACGCTTGTGTTGAATTAGCTACGACTAAAAATGGAGAAAGTATAAAATTTTATAATGAAAATAATACTCGTGGATTTGTGTCTATAGTTAATGGTGTAAAAGGAAAAGAGCATGAATGTTTTATTAATAATAAGAAATGTCATGCGAATGAAGCTAGATTTGGGGGAATTGTTGTAGAATTATCTGAGTAACATGCTATGAATACGCTCATAGGCTTCACCATGTTGCCTATCATATACATTTAATCTTGATACTCTATCTTTTTCTGCTTTCTCTTCTAAAGCCTGTTGTTTTGCTAATCTGATCTGATCTTCTTGAGTCATTTGATAAGAAATATTGCTACGCTGTGATTTAATACCTCTCACACTATTCGCTCTACCAGAAGTATCAACCGAAGAAGGATCAATTAACATACTACCATCAGTGAATGCTTGTTTATAATCAGTGTAAGTTAAGTTATCTGAATTACCACTAAAGTCTGTAATTTTACCTTGTCCTAAAGTCATTATACTATCGGCATTTGACATTGATATTTTAACTTCTGGTTCTTGATATTTTACTAATGCATTTTGAGGATTTTGTTTGGCTTGTTCTCTTTTATAATTTTCAAAAGTAGCATTAAACATATCTTTATTAAATCCATTTTGAAACATTTTTTGCTGACCACTTTCTAATGCTGGATTTTCTTGTATCCAATCACCATATCCATCATCATAAACTTCAGGTATTTTATTTTGTTCATAGATTTGATTAAAAACATCAATATCAAACTTTTCTGTCATTTTAGTATTTAATTTAGGTGTATTCATTTGCTGTGAATAGTAATCTTTAGATGATTCTCTTAATTCATTGTGACTATGACTATTTTCTCTTTCTTTAAGCTTTTTCTGTAAAAGAGTAAAAGCGATTGATACCTGTTGAAATGCTTGAGGAGATCCACCTCTATCGGGATGCGCTTTCATGGCAGCTTTCAGATAAGCTTTCTTTAGAGTCTTTTCATCATAGTTTTTAGATAAATTTAATATTTTATATGGATCAAGTTTAGGTTTCGCAGAAGGCAATTGAAGTTGTTGCCCTTGTTGTTGTGATGAATAAGCATTTTGCTGACCCATAGTATCACTTTGAAAAAACATGTTGGATGGCATTTGCTGTTGCATCATTTGGCTCTGTAAATTATTATTAAATAAACTATTGATTTGTTGTTGTTGTTGATAAATTAAATTTTGTTGTTGCTGAATATAAGATGAATATAATTCAGCAAATTGTGCATCTTTACTTGGAGTTTGTCCCATCTTTATAATAGTATTCGTCAAAATAGTTTTAAGATTATAACTTTAAACTTTTAAAATAATATATATTATATTATTAGTTTTATAATGAGTGAAAGATCATTAATTCTTCTCG
>CEWK01073295.1_pt1 | contig 10303 bp, 7 predicted proteins | sample 531431 | NCBI WGS metagenome assembly CEWK01 (sample SAMEA2623059, study PRJEB7988) | marine metagenome | isolation source: saline water (ENVO:00002010), including
ATAAATTAATGTTAATCAATTAAATAAATTCAACATTAAAGTTAAATTGATGTGTGGAATAGCTGGAATTATTAACTTTGATAAGTCAAAGATTAATCCAGAAATAGCAAATACAATAAAAAATTCTTTAGAACACAGGGGTCCTGATTTTTCTAAGGTAGATTATGTAGATGAAAATGTTACATTAATCCACACCCGTTTATCAATTATTGATCTTGATAAGCGTTCAAATCAACCAATGTACTCAAAAGACAAAAGATATTCGATTGTATTTAATGGTGAAATTTATAATTATAAAGAGATTCGCAAAAAACTTGAACAAAGAGGTTCGCGTTTCTTTACAGATGGCGATACAGAAGTATTACTTGAAGGTTTTATCCACTATGGAAGCAATATTCTCGATTTGCTGAGAGGTCAATTTGCATTTGCTATTTACGACTCTCTTGAAGGATCATTTTTTCTAGCAAGAGATAGAGTAGGTATAAAACCTCTATATTTTTCATTAATTGATGAAGTATTTATATTTAGTTCAGAATTAAAAGCTATAGAAAAATCAGGAGTTTTTCAATTTAACGCTGATTATGATTCGTATATTTCGTACTTAAGACATTTAGCAGTACCAACAAGTAAAACAGGTAATAAAAATATTTCAAAATTAGAACCAGGCCAGTATTTGATAGTAAATAGAGATAAAAGTGTTACAAAAAATAAATACTGGGACCCATTTTCTTTTGAAGTAGATCACTCAATTACTGAAAAGGAAGCAATATCAAAAGTTGAAGAGTTGTTATTTGAATCTGTTGAGTATAGAAAAGTAAGTGATGTTGAAGTCGGTTTATTTTTATCAGGTGGTTTAGATTCATCTTTAATAGGGAAAATTATGAGTATGGATACAAATTCAGATATTAAGAGTTTCAATATTGATTATGAAGATCATTTTCATGGATATGAAGGAGAAGTTGATGAAGCAAGATTTGCAGCTTCTCACATAGGTGTGAATCTTATTGAAGATAAAATAAAATATTCAGATTTTAAAGACATTATCGACAATTACTCTTTCTATCAAGATGATTTAATTGGAGATGAAGTAGGGATTCCATTATATTTCCTGGGTAAATCTTCAAACGAAAATGGAATAAAAGTTGTCCAAGTTGGTGAAGGGGCAGATGAGTTATTTTATGGATATGATCATTGGCTAAGATTTATGAAACTAAATAGTTTTGTAAGGCCAATAACAAAATCCAGATCAAATAGCTTTAACTTTAAAAGTCATAGGGGCAATATGTTATCAAATATATTACTCAATAGAACTTCTTTTGCTGGAGGCGCTTTAGGTTTTAATTTGCCAGAAATTGATAATCTATTAGTTGACGGAATAACTGAAGAATATAATTTAGTTAATTTTGTTGACAATAAATGGGATGAATATTTTTCTAATAAAAACTCATACTTGTCAAAATGGATGACTCTTATAGATCTTCAAATTAGGTTACCCGAACTACTTTTGATGAGAATGGATAAGCTAGTAATGCAATCGTCAATTGAAGCTAGGGTGCCTTTTCTTGATCACAAACTAATTGAATTTGTACTTTCTATTCCTGAGAATATTATTTTTAATAAAAACACCACAAAGCCAATATTAAAAAAAGTTGCCTCAAATCATATTCCAAATACAATTTTTAATAGAAAAAAACAGGGTTTTAGAGCACCTGTAGGGGAATGGATTAGAAAAGATGAAAACTATTTTTATGAAGCAATTAAAGAATTTAATTCTATGACTAATTTATTTGATCAAAAATATTTAGATCAAATAATTTCTGGACAAGATTTTCAAAAAAAATGGTATCTAGCTAATTTAGCAAAATGGCATATAAGTAGGAGTGTAAGTAGATGAAAGATTGGAAAAAAAATACTTTTTACATATCTGTTATGCAGCTTACTCTTCTAATAGTTAATTTCTTTTTAATTACCATCATAAGCCGTGAATACGGTCCAGAGATTTATGGAGAGTATGCATCTTCAAAAAGCCTCTCAATATTAATTGGAACTGCAATTGCTATGTCTTTGGCTTTAGTAGTAACAAAGGCTTTAGCTCAAAATAATGATGATTCAAAGCTTATGTTTGTTAATTCTTACTTCATAATTATTAGAAATTTTTTAATTACATTAGCGATACTATTTCCTGTAACTTTTTTGTTTCAAAGAGATTTTTCTATGACGGCATTATTCTTAATGGGGTTTGTATTTAATGAATTAATCCATGTTGCGTTAGCTTTTTTCCAAGCAAAAGGAGATTTTGTAACTAGCTCAAAACAAATATTTGTTAGGACAGTACTTTATGGAATAGGTGCATGGATTATAGTTTTTCAAGGGTTTTCAATAATCTCCTTAATAATTTTTCAAGTATTTATGTTAGGCTTATTTTTTGCAATCGCTCATTTTTCAATTCCAAAAAATGAAAAATTATTTGAAACTAAATTTACGCCAAATGTTAAAAATAAATTACAAAAATCTGGAAAAAAAATGGTTATGACAACATTTTCAAGTGCATTAATTTCTGAACTTGACATAGTACTTTTAGGATTATTTTATTCTGGGCCTGTTTTAGGCGTACTAGCTTGGTCTAGAAGAATTTTAGAAATTATTTTTCAGCTATTAGCAGCTAGTTTAGATATTCTATTTCCAGAACTATCAAAAGCTAATGAAAAAAGTGAAGTAAAACTTATTAGGCATAGATTAATAAAGGTATTTTTTGTATCTTTTCTAATTCCCATTTTATATTTTCTATTTAAAGATTTTGGAAATAATATATTTATAACTTTACTAGGGCAAGAGTTTGATATGGTATCGGAATATACATATCAGATATTGTTTTGTATACCTTTAATGGTCTGGTCAAGGATAAATATTATTTTTTCAAGAGCACTTAATTTTGAAATTAATCTAACAAAAACTGTAATATTTGGGGCAATACTTTCTTATGTTACATATTTTGTAATGCACAGTATTGGATACAATCCCGCAGTTTTGTCAATTATTATTTCTCAAATCCTTATTGCTGGACTGACTACTTATAGTTTTAGAAGGTCATATGGATAACTTTAAAACGCTACTCAAAAGATTTAAATATAATACAAGATATTTAATAAAAGCTAATGTCAAGATCCCATCAAATTTTAGAATATTAAAAAGAAGAAATACTCAATTTCAACATTTCTTCTTAAGTGAATGCATAAATACTATGGATCAGGATGTGAAGATTGATTTGAATGATAAAGTTCAAATATTTGGTAAATTTTCAGATAAATATGAAATTTCAAATGATATATTTACAGACTTTGAATTTTCTAACAGAAATTTAAAACCAGCTTTTTTTGATATGGCAGATGTAAAGGTTCCTTATGAAGCTTCAAGATTACAATATTTACAAAAAGCGCAATCTGGAAAAATCGATGTAAATAAATTTCCTTTAATTTACTGGAACAGCCCCATGGACGTTGCAATAAGGAACATTAATTTAATATTTCATTTATTTAATATTGAGTCTCAAACTAAAACTGCTGAAATATTAGGTAATAATAAAGATTTGATAGTTTCTTATATAAGTCAGCATTACGAATTTATAAAAAATAATTTAGAAAATACTGGAAATGTTGTTGGAAATCATTATTTAATTGAACTTACTTCAATTTTGCTAACTATAGCCTCATTTAATTTTGAAAGTGACACTGAAGAATGGCAATATTATCAGAATGAATTGTTATCTGAGTTGAATAATCAATTTTATAAAGACGGAACTAACTTTGAAGGATCTTCCCATTATTCTGCTTTTGTAACTGAAGCACTTATTATTTGTAGACTTTCAATAGAAGAGATGGATAAAAACTCAGAGATTCTGTCAAGAATTGATGAAATTATTAAATCAAACTATGTTCTTTTATCTAAATTAATGAATAAAGGTGAATTATCTCAAATTGGTGATAATGATTCTGGAAGGCTATTTTATTCTGCATTTGATGAAGATGCACCTCTTAAAATGAATTGGTTATTTGAAATAATTAGAAAAATTTATAAAAAACCTAATTTTGATATAGAAGAAAAAAAATTTGAATATGAAATCAATTCTACAATACCGTCCCTTGGCAACTTTCAAAAAGTAACTCATAAACAAATACAAGTTTTTTCACAAGATTATCAAAGTTATTGCTTTGAAGATTTTGGCATATTTATATGGCGAAATGATAATGAATATTTCAGTATTAGGTGCGGTCCAATAGGTCAAAATGGAATTGGTGGTCATTCACACTATGATCAACTTTCAATTGAATGTTATACAAATGATTATTGGATAGCAAGAGATCCTGGTACAGGTACATATACTGACGATATTCAAACTAGAAATCAATTTCGTTCACTTGAATACCACTGGGGACCAAAACTAAAAGTCAAAATTCCTAAAGAAGATGAATTCGATTGTTTTAAGTTAAATTATATGGGTGATGGGAAAGTATTAAAATTCGATAAATTTAATTTTTTAGGTTTTGCAGATTTTTACGGAAAAAGAATTTATCGAAAAATATCTTTTAATGAAGGTGTGGTAAGTATTGAAGATTTTTCTAATGATGTTGAATTAGAAGAATATACTTCATGGGGTGAACAACAAAATGGAATTAAAGCTAGGTTTTCTAATGGATATAAGAGGATAAATTGAAAGTACAATATTCAAAACTGTTACTTTTTTCAATATCACTATTTCTTGTCTTTGAAGGTCTTGATGCTTATTCAGTAAATAATATTCCAATTTATTGGATTGGAGTTTCATTTTTGTTGTTGATTTTCATAGGTTTACATCTTTTAGGCTTTAAGGCCTCAAGTTTTAATTTTGTATCAGTAAGAAACTGGGTTTTTTATGGAATTTCAATAACCTTAATTCAATCAATATTTAATGATATTGTTCTACCAAAATATGCAAGCACAACGTATGTACAATATATAAGCCTTAGACTTTTGAGACTCTTGTTTTTTCTAGTAGTTATTTATTGTGTTGATTACATTCTTAAAAAATATAGTTTTGAATATATATTAAGTTTCTTTTTAGTAGCTAGTTTGCTTATATCAATTCTATCTTTAATAAGTTATTTCTCCTATGTATATGGCTACAGTGACTTCCCCAGAACAAGACCCGGATCTGGTGGTTGGACACAACCTATAAAAAGGGCATGTAATATATTAAGAAATTATGGAACTTTCAGGGAGCCTAGTTTTTTGGCAATATGGACTGTTCCTTTTTTACCATATTTTTTTTATATGGGTAAAGCAAAGAAAATTTGGTACGTTTTATCTGCAATCCCTATATTAAGCATTGTTTTAAGCAGAAGCCTTACAGGTATAATTGCTTTTTTGCTTGCGTCTTCCATCGTTTTGCTCATAATTTTATTAGTTCATAGAAAAGTGGAACTTAACTTGGTTGCTCTAATTGGAATGTTTATTTTTGTAATTTTTACCTCTAGTATCTTTTCATTTCAATTTCCACCAGATGAAAATTATTGCTCTGGGTTAGGTAATGATTGTGTTTGTTATACAGAAGATAAATTAGATGAACTAAAAAGTTCAACCATTATCTCAGAAGCTACTTTTGGGAGGTTTCAAGAGATAGCTTCTCAGGGCCTCGATGCTTTTTCTAATACAGCTTTTTTATTAGAATATATACAAAATCAAGGCTTCTCTGTCTTTGGTGATGGTTATGGCTACTCTAATATTACTTTTTCGTATGCTGCTGATGAAGCCACAAAAAAACTACAAGATAATCAAATAATTTATAGAAACCCAGGTCAAGTTGTTTCGTTCAACAACCTATATGCGAATATCTTAATGTCAACAGGGCTAGTCGGACTCTTATGGTTTCTTTATATATTGATTGATGTATTTAGGAGATTAGTTTTTAGAAATGTACCTATTCAGCCTTATGTGTTGATAAGCTTTATTTCAATTTTGTTTATATATTCTTATCAAGCTGAAGAAATAGCAGCTCACTTGGCAATTGCAATTGTTTTTGCCCTTAATTTGCAAAAAAATGAAAAATAAAAAAATTTTAATTGTATCTCATCAATTTTTACCTTTCATAAGTCCAAGGACAACTAGATGGAATTTGTTGATTGATGAGTTAATTAAAAGAGGAAATGAAGTAACGGTATTGTCAGGAACCAATCCTGAAAATATGGAAAAGAATTATGAGATTTTATACTTTGGAAGTAAACAAATATCATCAAGCATTAGCAAAGTTAGACTGAATTCTCAAGATTCATCAAACAATATTCTTAAAAAAACTATTTATTCAGTACTTAAGAAAATTTACCGATTTTTGTTTAAAACATTTTCTTGGCCGGATTATGCAATGTTTTGGGTTTTTACTATTTTAAAAAACAGAGGACGTATTGAAAACAATTATGACATAATAATTTCAGTTAGCCTTCCTTTTACTTCTCACTTATGTGCTTATTTAATACAAAAGAGAATACAAGCAGATTGGTATATGGATATTGGCGATCCTTTTTCTTTAAAAACTAATTCACCAGAAAATAATAAATTTATCTATTTTTATTTAAATAAATTTTATGAAAGAAAATTTTACCAAAGAGCCTCAAAAATTATATTTACACACAAAGAAGTAGCTGAACTTCATCAAACAAAATTTAAGATTGACCAATCAAAAATTGTCATAGGATATCCAGTTGCTTTGGTAAATGAAGAGTATGTAAAAATTTCACAGAACTTTAATTATAAAATTAAACCATTAAAAATTGGATATTTTGGAGCATTTACTAATTCAGTTAGAGAACCTAAAAATTACATAAATAGCATTGCAAATATTTACGATGATCATATTGACCATGAATGGTATGTAAATAAAGAATCAAAAAAATTATTTTCATCTGTAAAAAACCTATCCCATCATCAATTTTTTGATATTGTGCCTAGAAAAGACGCTATTGAAATTATGATTAAAAAAATACATATTTTACTGTCTATTGGTAATCTAAATAAATACCAAATGCCAAGTAAAGTAATTGAGTATTTATCTTTAGGAAAGCCTGTTTTACATTTCGCAGAAATTAAAGACGACCCTCTTTATAATTTTGAAGAACTATTTGATAACTTAATGATAATTAATAACAAAACTACTAAAAATGAACTAGAGGTCTATTTCACCAATATAAAGGAAAAAGGACCTACAATAAATTTAGATAATTTAATAAACAAATTTTCCGCATCAAAATTGATAGATGATCTAATCTAAAATCCAGTCCTCAATGTATATTGGTACATCAGTATGAAATTCACCTGTGTTTTTCATAGATTCATTACAAGCATTAATTGCAGATGAATAATTTCCAAATTCATATTTAAATATATTTTTGTTTATTAGATTTATATAATCTAAATTTGGAACTACCACTTTTAAACCTGACTCAAGAGCTTCGTATATTGGTAGACCCACAGTTTCAAATTCGCTTGTGTGAATATATGTTGAATGTGTTTTAAAGACTTGTAGTAATTCATTTCTAGAAAGATCTTCAAGGATTATAAAATTACTTTTGTAAATTTCATTTTTTTTATTTGTTGATAAGTTGATGACTGTAATTTTTTCATTATATTTAGATGAGATTTCTCTCAAAAGTTCTATTTGAAATTTTGGATTCTTATTTTTATTATCATCATATATTGTTACAAATCCTAAAGAATTAGATTGTTTTATATTTCTAATTTCAATTGAACCAATAATTTTTGTTTTATATTTTTTTGGAATTAGGTCTGCTACATGTTTTTGTTGAACAATAATTTCATTTGAAATTCTAAAAGTATATTTATACAAAATGTTTAATACAAAGTTTCTTAATGATGAAAATGGCTTGACTAGTGGAAGAATATTTTGTATCAGAGTATAAGATCTTATATTTGTTTTGAATCCAAAATTTCCAAAGTGAATTATGTAATCATATTTGTTTATTTTTTCCTTAACTTTTTTATTTAGAAAAAGATTAAGAAATGGCTGAAAGATACGATTAATTCCAATATATCTATTTTCAAAATTTCCGATGTATTGATCTAGTTCTATATTGTCATATAGAACAAATAAGTTTTTAGTTTTATTTTGCGATAAGTAATTATTGACTACTGTAAGTCCACCTTTGGATTTTATGCCACATAAATTAATTACAATATTAGTCATTGATTCAATAATAGTTAATAATTTGAATATTTATGCCTACTATTATGGTAAACGTGACTAAAACAAAATATGATGCAGCAATGATTGTTGGCGCAAGGCCAAATTTCGTAAAAGTTGCACCTCTTTTAAACAAGTTTGAGGACAACAACTTAAATGTTCTTTTTATTCATACCGGGCAACATTGGGATAAAAATATGTCAGAAGATATATTTCAAGATTTAGAATTGAGACAACCTGATATAAATTTAAATGTTCAAAATAAATCAATGAATGAACAATTAGGAAAAATTATTACGGAACTTGATATTCATCTAAATGGTGAGAATGTAAATAATTTATTCGTTTTTGGTGATGTTACTTCAACACTAGCCGGCGCAATAACGGCAAAGAACAATAATATCAGATGCTTACATGTAGAAGCTGGTTTGAGATCAAGGAATCTAGAAATGCCAGAAGAAAGAAACAGAATGATGGTTGATGCCATTTGTGATAAATTATATACACCTTCATCTGAAGCCATTCAAAATTTACTTAATGAAAATGTAGCGCGTGAAAAGATTAAAAATGTCGGAAATATAATGATTGACACACTGGTTAAAAATTTTGATCGTATTTTATCAAAAGACAATTTCAATCCTTCTGAGTATTTTATTGAAAGAGATTATTTTGTTCTTACTTTGCATAGACCAGTTAATCTTAATGATAATAACTTAAAGATAATTTTTGATGGAGTTTCAGAGTTTACTAAAGATTATGATATTCTTATTCCAGCACATCCAAGACTGAGGGATTTTGTTGTCAAAAATAAAATCGACACAACAAAATTTAAAGTGATAAATCCTCAGCCTTATATTAAGTTCCTAGGTCTGGTTAATAATTCTACATTGTGTTTAACAGATTCAGGCGGACTACAAGAAGAGACTACTTTTCTTAATAAAAAATGCTTAACATTAAGAGAAGAAACTGAAAGACCAATAACAGTAGAAATGGGAACTAATAAGGTGATCGGAGTGAATAAAAATATTATTAATGAAATTAACGATTCTTTAAATACTAAACTTGCCTCTTATAAAGAAATAGAATTATGGGACGGCAAAACCTCTGAGAGGATATTTGAGGATTTTAATGACAACTAACACTGAATTTGAATATGACTTAGGAGTAGTTGGGCTTGGTTATGTAGGTCTACCATTAGCTGTAGAGTCATCAAATCAAGGCCTAAAAGTCATTGGTTATGATATTAATCCTGAAAGAGTTGAAATGATTAACGATGGAATTTCTCCTATAGAAGATATTTTAAATGATGAATTATCTAATGCTCTAAATAACTTTCATTCAACATTAGACAGTGAATTACTTTCAAAATGCCAAAATATAGTAATAAGTGTTCCGACACCTTTAACTGATTATCAACCTGACTTATCTTTTGTAATTAATGCTGCCAAAACTGTCGGTGAAAATTTAGTTAAAAACCAAGTAATAATTCTTGAATCTACTACTTACCCTGGTACAACTATTGAAGTTCTAATTCCTAATTTAGAAAATACTTCACAATTAAAAGCAGGTGAAGATTTCTTTGTTGGGTACTCACCAGAGAGAATTGATCCAGGCAATAAAGTTTGGAAATTTAAAAATACTCCAAAGGTAGTTAGTGGAATCAATGATATTTCAACTGAAAAAATCCAATCTTTCTATGAGTCAATAATTGAAAATACAGTTTTGGTAAAAGGCACTAAAGAAGCCGAGATGGTAAAGTTACTAGAAAATACATATAGACATGTAAATATAGCTTTAATTAATGAATTGGCTATGTTGTGTAAAATGCTTGATATCGATATTTGGGAGGTAGTAAATGCTGCTAAAACAAAACCATTTGGCTTTGAATCATTTAAACCTGGTCCAGGTGTTGGAGGGCATTGTATTCCAGTAGATCCAGAATATCTGTCTTTTAAAACACGTCAGATAGGAAAGCCAGTTCGATTTGTTGAGTTAGCTCAAGAAATTAATAACTCAATGCCTGCATATGTAGTGGGTCAAATTAGTGAAATTCTTAACAAAAATGGAAAAATACTG
>CEWK01047797.1_pt1 | contig 10264 bp, 15 predicted proteins | sample 531431 | NCBI WGS metagenome assembly CEWK01 (sample SAMEA2623059, study PRJEB7988) | marine metagenome | isolation source: saline water (ENVO:00002010), including
GTAGACGAAATTGGAATTGCCAATTCAATCTCGTTTAAATCTTTAAGGTGAGAAGATAATCCATCTGAATTATCAGTATTTAAAATATTATTAGATTCTATCATCTTTAATGTGTGGTAAAATTAGATGTCAATATTTGATGTTTATATTTCAATTTTTTTATCTTTAGGATTTATAATGACGAAATACATATTTATCTTAGGAGGTGTGATATCCGGTTTAGGAAAAGGAGTAACGAGTGGATCAATAGGTGCAATATTAAAAGAAATGGGACTAAATATAACAATAAAAAAATTAGATCCATATCTAAATGTAGATCCAGGAACATTAAATCCTGTTGAACATGGTGAAGTTTATGTAACTAAAGATGGAGGAGAAACTGATCTAGATTTAGGTTACTATGAAAGATTTGCAGAGATAGAAACAACAAAAAATAATAGTACTTCTTCCGGAAAACTAATGTTCGAACTATTAAAAAAGGAAAGAAAAGGCGACTTCTTAGGAAAAACAATAACAATGATTCCTCATTTTACAAACACAATAAAAAATTTTATATATGCAGACTCAGATAAATATGATGTTATTATTTGTGAAATAGGTGGAAGTGCTGGAGATTACGAAGCAAATGCTTTCTTGGAAAGTATCAGACAAATAAAACAAGAGAATGAGAATGATGCAATAATCTGTTTTCTTTCATATTTGGTTTATTATCAAGCTTCCAAGGAATTGAAAACTAAACCAACTCAAGTTGGATTAAGACAACTAATGTCTGCTGGATTAGAAACTGATTTAATTTTCTTAAGATCTGAATATAAAATGAGTGATGTTATTAAAGAAAAAGTAGCACTATATGGGAACGTTAAGAAAGATGATATTATTGCTGCATATAATGTTTCATCTATTTATCAAGTTCCATTAGAATATAAAAAAGAAGGGTTAATCGAAAGACTTAGGAAAAAACTTAATATCCAAGAAAAAAAGATAGCAACCTTTGACAAGTGGACCAAATTAAATAATCAAATTATTAACTTAAGACATAAAATAACATTAGGATTAGTTGGTAAATATGTTGAATTAGAAGACGCATACTATTCAGTCGTTGAAGCGATTAAACACGCTGGTTGGTATTATTCTTCTAAAATTGAAATAGTATTTATTAATGCAAGAAAAGATTCAACTAAAGATATAAATGAAGAACTTAAAAACTTAGATTGTATTCTGGTTCCTGGAGGTTTTGGTACTTCAGGAATAGAAGAGATTATCAAAGCTATTACATTTGCAAGAGAAAATTTAGTCCCTTTTATGGGAATTTGTTTAGGTATGCAACTTGCTGTTGTTGAATTTGCAAGAAACATGACTGGAATTAAAAATGCATCATCAAGTGAATTTGGGAATGATACAAATGAATTTGTTGTTGACTTAATGACAGAATGGAAAACTGATGATAAAACAATAGAGAAAAGAGATAAAGATGAAGATAAAGGAGGAACCTTAAGACTTGGTAGCTATGATACTATAGTATCGTCTGGATCATTAGCAAATAAAATTTATGAGTCTAATAATTTTAAAGAAAGACATAGACATAGATATGAAGTTGATATTAAGTATAAAGAAATATTGGAATCGAAAGGTATGATATTTTCTGGTTTATCTCCAGATGGAAAATTACCAGAAATAGTAGAAATTAATGAATTTGTATTAAATGAAAAAACATTAAAACATCCTTACTTTATAGCAGGACAATTTCATCCCGAGTTTAATTCAAGTCCGTTCATTCCCCATCCAATGTTTAAAGGTCTTATAAAAGCTGCTTTAGACATTAAATCGAAACGAACAAATAATTAAGATACAATACATAAATCTTCATCAAAATTAAATCTATTTTGCATATTATCATTATAATTAAAATGTAGATCATCAGATCTAACCTCAATATTACGATTAACATTTGGTTTAATGTAATTTTTAGTTAAAAAACTTCTATTCCATTTATCTTTTAATTCAATTACCATACCAGTATCATCTATAAACATGTAAACATATTCTCCATCAACCGTTTCAAATAAAAAAGCCACTCCCATTTTAGTTCTCTTAAAAGTTGATGGTTTTGAATCCAAATTTGACTTCAAAGAAAAGTAAAAACTTTCTAAAATCTGATAAAATTCTCTTTTCTTATATTTATCTATATCATCTTTTAATTCAACCAAATCGTTCTTTACCAAAAACGAATATATAAATACTCCTTTGTATTCTTTCGGTATAGGTGAAATTATATTGAATATCATTATTTTTGAATCATCATCTTCAAGATCATAATCCTCTGAATCAGTATCACAAGAGGGTATTGTTGTAAAGTCAATCTTTACTTCATTTAAATATTTGTTCAAGCTATTTAAATAATCATTTACTGTATTATCATTATCATGTACATTTTTAGCAGAAATTATATGAGTAGAATTCATAATTTTTAGAAATTAAGGAATAATCTTATTTAAATTAATTTCAACTTTTTTACTAAAAATAATTTATCTATAAAGAAATAATAATGATATTATCAACAATATTAAAATAATAATAATTATATAAATAAGATTCATATTTGATTCTTCATTAGAATCTTCATCACTTATTTCTTCTTCTGTTTCTTCACTAACACTAGAATCAATTTTATCTTCATCATTACTAGATTCTTCAATATCAGTTTGTTTATCTTCTTCATTTTGTTTATCTTCTTCTTTAGGAATATTTTTGAAATCACATTCCCCTTGTAATCCTTTTGCAATTTCATCGTTAAATAATGGTTCAACACAATCATACTCTTTATCTTTTTCAAATGGACAAGTTCCTGTTCCTGAAGCTTCTCTTTCTATTATAAACTTTCTTTTACAGTACTTATTACACTTACCCCATTTTCCAGAACAATTAAGATTTTCTTCACCTTCTTTACAATCTTCAGCTTTACATGCCTGCCATGTTCCGTGTTTATAGGTTTTTCCACCATTTTTACCTCTAAGAAATCTATTATTTTTTTTAGCACACCCTGATTTTTTTATATATTTAGGAGTCCATTTATCAGAATTTTTATCTGTTAGTTTTTGACAAGGTGAATATATTTCAATAGCATCAACAGCAATTAGATTATCAGCAAAATTTTCTAATAACTTTTCTGATAATACGCCTTCTGTATTGTAAACGTAATTTTTCATATATACCTTCTTAGATAAAAATTGATAAATATATTAATAGATTTTAGCTATTATTATTAGATATTTTTGTTTGATATGGTGAATGGATATAGAAATAAACATATATACTGGATTTGGCAATGTTACAATGGTGATTCTTTTCAAATTGGTCACTCCTCTTCTTGTAAAGGATGTTGGATGTGGAACCCAAAATATGGAAGTGATGGTGCACCTAAATGGAAAAATAGAAATTCTGGAAAAATAGTGATTTGTTGTAATAGATCTAAGTTAAAATATACTTACGCATTTGATTTCTTGGTAAGAAATTGCAAGAAAAAATTAGGCGAAAAGTTTTTTGCTAGAAACTTTAAATTAGTTAGTCATATTATTTCTAAAAAAAATATTGTTAATAGGATTGATTGTTATAATTACTTATTAAGTAAATATAATATAAATTATGATGTAATCAATTGCATATCTGAATATACAGAAGACAATAGTATAGACATAAAACAACTTATTAAATTATTATAATTAGATGGTATTATCAACCACTTATAAAAATAAATCTATAGTATATTAGTTATGACCGATAGTAATCCAAAAACTACAGGCTCCAATTTAACCCCAAACAATCAAAACGAACAAACACAACAACAAGACAACACAACTAATAGCTTTAAAAAAGAATTCCTCAACCCCGATTCAGCCGAATTGAGATTAGATGCACTCAAGACAGCTTTCCTGAATCAAAAAAATGGTATTGAAGAAATATCCGGACCTTCTCTTGCCGGAATAATTGACACAACTGTTGCAGAAAAAGAAAAGGTTAAGGAAAAAGTAAAAAAACCAGAGCCTAAAGATTAAAAAATTGATTAATGAATAAATTATTCTATATGAATAAATGTATGTCAAATTTATATAGAATTATTCCACTTAGAGTTTTGAGAAGAACATCCGGAGTAAAATTCGATGAAATGGTTCCATCAGATATACCAAAAATACACGGTATAGATAGGGTTATTCACGGTCCAAACAGTATTTCTCCTGGTCCTATTGATAATATCAAAAGGCCATGGTATATGCATAAAGGACAAGATGATAACCTAATGGTTCTCCAAGGAGAAAGATATGTTGATATATACGAACCTAAGTCAAATCAATCTGCATCATTTATTATTACTCCTGACAAAGTTTACAAGAATGATAAACTATATTTTGATGGACCGGCAATGGTAGTATGGCCTGCAGGTGTATTCCATAGAATTATTAGTGGTGATCAAGGCAGCATTAGTGTAAATTTTGCAACAAGAACAAAAGATTTTGATATCAAAGATAATTTTAATATATATGGTCTAAATAAATATAATGGAGAGTATGTCTTACTTAGAGACGGTTCTGAAGACCAACCAGATTTATCATATAAATATCCTAGTGTAGAAATTAAAGAATTATTTAAACAAGATTAACCGTAGTATTTTTTTTCAGAGAATTATATTATTCTCGTCATTCCAAATATAATAAGGTTTCAAGTAATCCTATCAATTTTATTTGTATAATTTTTTTATTTCTTTTTCAAAAGATAATGGATTAGATTGAGGTCCAAACCTTTTTACAGGAAGTCCTTTATCACATAAAAATTTTGTATAATTCCATGGAATATCTTTACCGATAATCCCTGGTTTTTTATTTTTCAAGAAAGTATAAAGAGGATGTTCATTCTTTCCATTTACATCAATTTTACCAAATACTGGGAAAGTTACATTTTTATTTTTAATGAATTCTTTAATTTCATCATTACTTTTATATTCCTGATCTCCAAATTGATCTGATGGAAATGCTAACACTCCTAGTTTAGGATATCTTTTGTAAAGAATTTCTAACTCCTCATAATTTCTTGTAGCTAATCCTCATAATGATGCAACATTGACAACAATTATTGGATTCAGATCTTTATAATCAGATAGATATACATCATTATTATCTAAATCTTTAACAACAAAATCAAATATATTATTGATATTTCCGATTGGTTTACCTAATTTAGGTTTACAATTGAACTTCATATAAATAAAATACACTGTCTTTTTTAAATATTTATCGATGATAGAATATTGAAACTACTTAAAAAATTTTTATTATTAAGCAGTAATAATGGAATTAAAATTAAAAGAGCTTCCTTTTGAATTATTTGATAAAATTTACTTATATGTAATTTTTAGACCAAGAACATATAAACAACTAAAAAAAGCTGTGGATGAATATTGTGATTCAGTTTTTGATGTAGAGTTTACTCAAACAGAGATAGTAATGAATTATTTTCTTGGGTTTCCAAATCCTGATTTTAAACAAGAAAAAATAAAAAGAAAAAATATGATATTAAAGTATGGTCATATTTCAAATTGGGATGTATCACTAATAAAAAACATGATACGATTATTTAGAGGAAAGAGAGGATTTAATTCAGATATTTCAAATTGGAATGTATCGAATGTAAAAAATATGAATGAAATGTTTAAAGACTGTAGAAATTTTAATCAAAATCTTAATAATTGGGATGTATCTAATGTTACTGATATGTCACACATGTTTAGAAAATGTTATAAGTTTAATAGTCCATTAGATAAATGGAATACGTCAAAAGTAACAAATTTAAGTTATATGTTCCAGGATACAACTAATTTTAATCAACCAATAGGTAATTGGGATGTAAGAAGAGTGAAAAAAATTAAAAACATGTTTGGCTTAGCTAAAAAATTTAATCAAAATATAAATGATTGGAAATTAAATAAAGTTAGGAGTTTAGAAGAACTATTTTATTGTGCTTCTGATTTTAATCAACCGTTAGATAAATGGAATGTATCAAATGTAAGAGAATTTAAATCTATGTTTAAGTTTGCAACAAATTTTAATCAACCATTAAATAAATGGGATGTTTCAAATTGTACTCATTTTAGATGTATGTTTTCAAATGCAACTAATTTTAATCAACCATTAAATAAATGGAATGTTTCAAATGGTATTGATTTTATATGTATGTTTTCAGATGCAACTAATTTTAATCAAGATGTAGCAAGTTGGAATTTAAATAATGATCAAAGATTATCTTGTATGTTTAATTATGCAATTTCATTTAATCAGGACTTGTCTTCATGGAATGTTAGTGAAAATTCACAATCAGGTATGTTTTATGAATGTAATATTAAAGAAGAATTTAAACCAGTACCATCCAAAGAATTAGTAGAACACTTAAAACTATTAGATCTAAATGATGACGGTGACTATTAAAAATTATAAATCATAATTCCATCTTAAGACTTGATATATATCTGCTTCTTCTAATGTATCTTTGTGTGTATTACTTTGAAAAATTCTTATTAAACAAATAAAAACTTTTTTTAAATATTCCCTAATTTCTTCAACTAATTCTTTTGAATTTAAGTTTAACTTTCTATCCTCCAACTCACTAAATTTCATTGATTCACATCCAAATAATTTTCTAATAATATTTCTACACTCAGATGCCATATAGTCATCATGACGATAATCAGATTCTCCCATACAGACAGAATAAATCCACCAACGTCTTAATAATGTAGTCTCATTTAATTTAGTATCTAAAAGAATTAAATTAAGATCCATGTATATACATAATAAACTTTTGGTATAACTAATTTGAGCTCCTCCACCATATTTACAATCATTCCAATACCATTTTGTTGGATTTAAATTAAAACTTTCAGTTTCATTATCTTCTTTTTTATATGTTTCAGCAAAATCTTTAATTACTTGATAAAAAACACTTGCAAAATGTTTTGCTTTTTTAGGATCAAGTGAATATTTATAGTAAAGTTTACCATTATCATCTTCACGAATCCTTTCGATTTGTATGGAGTCTGCTAATGTATTCCAACATATTCTTCCACTATTGTGACAGTTTACAGACATATTATAAATTGAAATTATTTTTTTGTTTAAATATATTTAAAATATAAATCTAATATTTTGAATGTAATTATTAATTATATTTTCTTTAAGATTGGTACGACTAATTTATATTAACAACAATCTATCAAAAATTGAATAATTTAATAATTAACCTACACTCTTTCATCTATGTTTTTGTATTTATTTTTACTAACAATTTTAATTTCAAACAAATCTTTAGCTTTTACAATAATTAAATCAAAAGTATCAAATATTAAATTAAATATGCAACCAAAAGGAGGATCAAATGTTGCTCTTGTTACGCCAATGAAAAATGATAACAAAATTGACTACGAGTCCTTAGTTAGATTATTAAAATGGCATGAAAAAGAACAAACAGATGGAATCGTATTATTAGGAACAACAGGAGAAGGATCTACTATTAATATGAGCGAACGATCTAGAATTATAGAAACAGCAGTTAATCTATTAAAAAATAAAATTCCAATTATTGTAGGAACTGGAGCAGTAGATCCAAATAAAGTAATTGAATTAACAAAAAATGCAAAAGATCTTGGTGCCGATGCATCATTAGTAATTACTCCTTATTATGTTAAACCTCCTCAAAGAGCATTAATTACTCATTTTTCTACAATTGCTGATAGCATAGATTTACCATTGATTCTTTATAATTGTCCTGGAAGAACAGGTGTTGATATGATTCCTGAAACAATATCAAAACTGAGTTTACATCCCAATATAATTGGAGTGAAAGATGCATCTGGAGATCTTAGTAGAGTTGAGTCTTTAAGAAATCAATGTGAAAAAGGATTCCTTTTGTATGGAGGTGAAGATGATCAAGGCTATGATTTTGTAAAAATGGGTGGTGATGGTGTTATATCAGTTACAGCTAATCTATATCCATTACTAGAACACTGTATGTTGAAATTAGCAAAAGAAGGTAACTATGAATTAGCAGAAAAAATTAATAATAAATTAATGCCAATTCATAAAAATCTTTTTATTGAATCAAATCCTATCCCAGTTAAAAGAGCGTTAAATATAATAGGGAAAATTGATTCTGGTATCAGACCTCCATTAACACAACTTAATCAGAAGCATTACATAAAATTAAAAAATATAATAAACTCAATTTGATAAATTTAGGATCCATCTAATAGGTTCATAAATTATCCCATATTTTTTTATCCAATTTTTAATATTTATATCTTTACCCCACATATTATTATTTATCATATGATATTTATAGAATGTTAGATCATACTTTTTTAATAATAAATTAAATTCATCAACAACTAGATTATACTTATCTCTATATGTAGAATCATAGTAATATATTTCTCTTTTTAATTCTATTGGCAAATTATCAAAATCCATATATACTAATATTAATTATTTATCATTAAATAGATTCATGAGTTAGAAAGTTTAATTTCTGTTTTTTTAAATTTACGGTATTCTGTTTAATAGATCTCTTATTCCTAAATATTTCATTAAAACATTCATTTGGAATCCATATTCTCCATTTAAATTTCCATACTTTATCTCCTATTTTAAATTCTTGTTCATTTAGAAGTTTGTCTACTGTTATAAATGGAGAGTCATATCCGATTTGAGAATAATTTTTATCATGACTATATATTGTCCCTACTACACCATTTTTTAAATCCCAATCATTTGGACACAGATATTTATCTCCTTTTCTCATTAATTTCACACAAGTTAGTAAAGAACAATTCGTAATATTATTAAAAATGAAATCATCTCCCCATTCTAAAATTATAAGCTTACCTTCAAGTTTTGATAAATTATTCAAATTAATATAATTATCAGGAATGTATACAAAATTATTAAAATTAGGACAATACAATCTATCTAACGTTAAAGATGAATTCCAAACTATAATATTATCATTACTTAGATTATTAATAATATTTCCTTCTTCGTCTCTTACTCTTTTTACAAGTTTTGGTCCAGTTTTTAAAAAATTAATATCAATAATTGAAAAATAATTTTCTAAATTATTCATTTTAAATTTAAAGTAGTTATTATTTTAAACTAATTTAAATTTAAGAAATTAAATTGGTATTTAACAAAAAGTATAATGCTACTAAAACTATAAATACAATAAAAGCAATTAAAAACCATTGCATAGGTGATTTTTCATTTGCAAAAGGTTCTATAGACCTTTCATTGTTTTTTTTGTGGATAATACTATCCATATAGAAAGATTTAGAAAATGTTTCAAGCCTACAAAAAACGAATTTTTTAAAATTTTTTTATAATTAAAAATTGAAACTTACTTCCCTATATTATTTCTTTATAAGGAAAAATATGAAGAAACTAATTATCGAAAAATACAATGAACAAATGGCAGATCTAGAAAAAAATCGAAAAGAAAATTGTGTAATTTGTTTTGAATTAGTTGATGAAGATGAAGAAAATTTTAAATTTAATTGTTGTCATAAAAAATTTATGCATTATAACTGTATTCAGAATATTGCATCTTGTCCAGTGTGTAGAGATCAAGGTACCATTCCCATAGACAATTTAGTAATTATACATGAAGGTTATAATAAAGAAGTTATTTGTCTATTTGCAACTATAGTTTTAGTAGTAATAGTAATAATTATTCCAGCAATTATTTTTGAAAAACAATTCGCTGATTATGATAACCAATTTAATTATACCAAATATAATAATTCATTGACATGATATCATAATGATAAATTAATTTATTTAAAATCAGGATTCCATCCATTATAGCCATTTAAAAACTTCTCTACAAAAGGATCAATTTTATCTTCGGGATTTGTTATATAAGCATGACCAAAATCAATTATCCATATTTTATCTTTTTTATCAATCATGAAATTATATCCTGTAATATCAGGATAACATATACCAAGTGATAGTAATTCCCTAATAATTTTCCTAATATCATTATACAGATTTATAGGTGTATCATTGTCTTTTTCTCCATACATATCTGATAAACACATACCATCTATTTTTTCTAATTTCAATGTATTATCTTTATATGCAAGTACAGTAGGACTTGGAACACCTAAGAAATTTGTTATCCTATTCAACATGAATTCATTCTCGGTTACTTGACTTTTAATAAAAAT
>CEWK01131746.1_pt1 | contig 10257 bp, 9 predicted proteins | sample 531431 | NCBI WGS metagenome assembly CEWK01 (sample SAMEA2623059, study PRJEB7988) | marine metagenome | isolation source: saline water (ENVO:00002010), including
ATAATTTTATTTCTAAAAGTCTTAGAATAATTGTCTAATGCTCTATTCATTTTCATCTCATTGATTTTATTTCTATGAGATGGTAATGCTCCAAAATATTCATTGTTTTCACTATTATAAAAATCTTTGGTTAGATCAACAAATTTTAGTGAACTAAAAAATAAATCATTATTAATTTTTTCATTCTCATTATGTTCTAATGTTTCAATTAATAATAAAATTGTTTCATATAATTCATTTTCACTAATATCCATACTAATAAATATTTATAAATTGAATTTATATGATTCAATTTTTTCTTAAATTTATTAATGGGATATAACCAAAAATCAATAAATATGATTCTTAAAAAATATAAATGTAAAGCAAGAATATTTATGTTATCAACACCAAGTTATAAAAATGAAAAATACATAAAAATTAAAAAATATTATGACGACAATGCATATGAATTTCATAAATATTATATTAAGAAAATAACAATATTAAATAAGGATTTAAAAACTCCTACAATAAGTCTTTATGACTTAGATAGTAAGTTAATTTACTCAAATTACGAACCAAAAAAGATATTAAAAAAAATTAAATCATATGAAAAAGAAACAAGTTGTAAAATTAAACCATTAAATTTATCATTATATTCTGACTATAATCCAGATACAACAACTCCTAATCTTGGTTTCAAAAATAAAGATAAAGCACTATATACAATAAAAAAAATTAAAAATAGATCTATTAAATACCAATTAGGAGTACTTAATACATTATTAGGAAGAGCAAAGTCACACCCTCATAAAACAAGTGATATGGATGAAGCTATCAAAATATTAGAAGAATACAGAAAAAAGATTAAACCTAAAGAATAATACATGGACAATAGTTACTTTCATCATCATTATCTAAATGTCGAGGATCAACAGGTCTTACCGGATCTACATCATCTGATTCATTATCTTGATCTTTAAATTCTGTCACCATATCAATTGTTGTCCAAATTTCCCAATGACTACCCCATTCATCAAATGGATATATACAATAACCATCCTCACCCCAATTTTCTCCCCAACTATTTCTAATAATAAATCCTGTATCTGTGTAACCTACTACTGTCATTGCATGTCCACCTCCAAAATCCTGACCTTCTTCTTGTTTCCACATTTTAATTCCATAATTATAAACAGGAAATGCAATAAGACATGGACCATTCATCCATAGTGATTTTTTAAGTTGCTCTAATGTATTTATTCTTGCATATTTTTTTATACAATGTAATTTAGCTTCATTATAAATTTCTTCAGGAATTTTTTGTTTATCTTCTATTCTTCCATAAATATAATTTTTCTCTAAACATATACCTACATTTAGCAGTAATTTCATAACATCTCTTCCAAACATACCACTATCATTACTTTGATCTTCGTCATACTTGTTAAATCTATTATTATAAAAAAATTGAGGAGACAAATATTCATTAAGACCATAATCAGTTCTTTCTTGCCATTCCTTCATACAACATGCGCTTTGAGCATAGCATGTACCTTGAGTACCTTGGTTTCTGATTGGTAGTAATGAATCTCTGTAGTCCAAAACTTCAGGATAATTATTATCAAGAGTAAATAAAATATCTCTTGAATCTTCAGGAGATTTTTTCAAATTCAAAATAAATTCACTATCAGTCATTACATGACATGAGTTTTTCATTTTAAGTAACTTTTAATCGGTATAAATTTTGAAATAAAAATACATAAAATCATAATCTAAGTTAAGTATATGTCACCTAAAATTTCTGTTTATACAAGAAAACAGGCATGGAGAAGATGTAAATATGATAATAATATTTTTAAAAATGAATTCACAGAAGTAATAGAGGGTATACCAACTCTAATTGTAAATAAAAGAAATAATTTGAACATACCTCGGAAAAAAACTAGATTTCATAATATTGTTCATGTTACTTTGATTCCAACACGCCAAGAATTAGATAATTTATATAGATATTATAATTCATATCTTGATTTTCAAAAAGATTAAAAGATACAATTTTATATTTTTATAAACATGTATATTTTAAAATATTTTACTTTTACTTTTCATATAATATTCATTTTATCAAATATTATATTATGGTATTGGTTTTTTCAAATTATATTATTACAATTTATTGTTATTTTATCATGGATTTTAAACAAAAATAGATGTTTAATTTCACAAATTGAAGGGTATTTTTTTAATCAAACCCTTATGGAATATTTAACAAATAGAATTATACATAGTAGTTCAAGATATATAGTTCCTTCGTATTGCAGACTTTATATGTTTATTATATTTATTGTAGCAATAATATATCATATAAAACTAGAAATTAAAGCTTTAGGAGAAAGATTAAGTGGATTTACTTAATTTAGGTTTATATTAAAATAATATAAGTTTATTTAGATGATAAAATTAAATAATTTATCTTATTTTAAAAATTTTAGTTTTTTAATTTGTAGACACGGTCAATCAATATGGAACAAAGAAAACAAATTTACAGGCTGGTCTAATATATCACTCACCAAAAAAGGTAAAATGGATGCATTTCATATAAGTAATATAATTAAAGAAAATAATATGATCCCAACAAAAATTTATACATCAGATACAAAAAGAACAATTGATACAGCAAATATTATCAACAAAAGTTTAGATTTAAATCTAGAAATTGAATCCTCATGGCTACTTAATGAAAAACATTATGGAGGTTGTGAAGGAATTAGTAGAGAATATGTAGAAAAAAGATATGGAGAAGCATATACAGATTTTCTAAGAAAGAACTATTTAGTTAGACCTCCATCGTTAGAAGATATTAATAATCAAAGAATAAAAAATTCTTATGGAAATGATGAGTATAATTTAGAAAAAAAATATTATTACGAAAATAATAATTTAGAATTTATGGGCGAAAATTGTCATATGGTTAGTCAAAGAATAAATAAGTACTTTTTAGAAAATATATTAATCAATAATGAATCAAATTACTTACCATTAATTGTTACTCACAAACATCCTATTAGAGTATTATGTAAATCATTACTCGGCTTAAAAGAAGATAAGTTTGAAAAAACTGATTTTGATAATAAATCAATTTTATATATAAATTCAAACCAAGGAAAAATTAGTTTAAATAGATTATCTAAAATTTAAAACTAATATAGTATAATGGCAGATATTCTTTTTTTCAAAGAATGTTCTTTCAATAATAAGAGTATAGTTGGTGGTAAAAATAGCTCGCTAGGTGAATTATATCATCTATCTCAAAAATTAAATTTTAGTATTGCAGATGGTTTCGCAATAACTACAATATTATATGATAAGTTTATATCTCAAAACAATCTCAATGACTTTATAAAATCTAAAATAGACGAGATTAATTTTGACGATTTAAATCATCTTGATAATATTTCAAAATGTATTATAGACAAAATTTTTAACAGTGAATTTACTAATGACCAAATAAAACAAATTGAAGATAACTATAACAAACTATCAAGTTTGTATTTAAAAGAAAATTTAGAAGTGGCAATTAGAAGTAGTGCTATTGCTGAAGATCTACCAAATGCATCATTTGCAGGTCAACAAGATACTTTTCTCAATGTTTTCGGTATTGATGATGTTATCATAAATGTAAAGAAATGTTATGGAAGTTTATTTAATTCAAGAGCAATTTCATATAGAAATACTCATAATATTCCATTTGAAGACGTCAAAATAAGTGTAGCAGTTCAAAAAATGGTTAGGTCAGATTTAGGATCTGCTGGTGTTGCATTTTCTATAGATCCAGAAACAGGATATGATAAATCAATTGTAATTAACTCTTCATTTGGACTTGGAGAGCTTGTTGTTAGTGGGGGAGTAAAACCTGATGAAATAATATGTCATAAAGAAAATTTACTAAAAATAGATTCAGATCCAATTATAATGAAAAAAATGGGAGATAAAAATACTAAAATAATTTACAAAGAATCAGGCGGAACTTATGAAACAGATACAAACTTAATTGAGAAAATTAATTTTAGCATTACAAATAGTCAATCTATTTCATTAGCAAGAAATGTTTACTTGTTAGAACAAGAATATAGTAAAATGTTCGATAAAAATATAGGAGTTGATGTAGAATGGGCAATTGATGGAATAGATAGTAAACTATATATTCTTCAAACAAGACCTGAAACTATACACTCTAATAAAGAAGAATTAAAAATAGAAAAGTATATTTTAGAAGAAAAAAGCAAAATTTTAATCAAGGGAGTTGCTGTTGGTGATAAGATAAGTTCCGGTAAAATTAAAATAATCGATGATATTAAAAACATAAGTTTATTTAGAAAAGGGGATATTTTGGTTACTGATATGACTACACCAGATTGGGAACCTATTATGAAAATATCATCAGGTATTATAACTAACAAAGGTGGTAGAACATGTCATGCAGCAATTGTTGCAAGAGAAATGGGTTTAAATGCAGTAGTTGGTACTAAAAATTGCACAGAAGTACTTAAAAATATATCAGCTGTTACAATAGATTGCGCTCAAAGTGAAGAGGCAAATGTATACGATGGAATATTAAATTTTAGAATTGATTCAATTAATATAAACACCAAAGAAACAGTAGAAAATCTACCAGTAAAATTGATGTTAAATGTAGGAAATCCAGATCTTAGTTTTAAAAGTTGTCAGTTACCTAATTATGGTGTAGGTTTAGCTAGATTAGAATTTATAATAAATAATTATATCAAGATTCATCCAAATGCTTTGATTAATTACCCTAATATTCCTGAAAGTATTAAGAATCAAATATATAATGAAATTGGTGATCATGATAATGGAGAATGGTATTTTATAAAAAGATTAGCAAGAGGAATATCAAAAATTGCATCTGCATTTAGTCCCAACGAAGTAATAGTTAGATTTAGTGATTTTAAATCTAACGAATATAAGAATTTAATTGGTGGTTCACATTATGAACCAACTGAAGAAAACCCTATGATTGGTTGGAGAGGTGCATCTAGATATTATTCAGAAGAATATAAAAAATGTTTTGAACTAGAATGCGAAGCAATAAAATATGTTAGAAATGTTATGAATATGAAAAATGTTGTTGTCATGATTCCATTTTGTAGAACCGTCGAAGAATGTAAAAAAGTAGTTGAAATTATGGCTAACTGTGGATTAAAGAGAGGAGATGATGGACTTAAAGTATATCTCATGTGTGAAATTCCATCTAATGTAATAGAGGCAGATGAATTTAGTCCATATATAGATGGAGTCTCTATTGGCGGAAATGATTTATTACAATTGACATTAGGTGTAGATAGAGACAGCGAAAAAATAGCAAATTTATCTAATCACGAAAATGTTAGTTATAGAAGATTAATTTCAAAAGCTATTAGTGACTATCAAAAAAATGGAATTAAAGTTGGATTTTGTGGTCAACAACCTTCTGATTCAATTGAATTTTGTAAATTTTTAATAGATAATAATATCGATACAATTTCAGTAACTCCTGACAGTTTATTAAATACTTTAAATAATTTGACTAAATAAAAAAGTTTAAATATTCATTATTTTATAGCTTAAAATAATGAACATTGGTATCAATGGCTTCGGTAGAATAGGTAAAACTATTTTTTTACAATTATTAGATAACAAGTTAATTAATGTTAAAGCTATAAATATTCCTGATTTTGACATTAACAATTTAAAATCTTACCTAAAAAACGATAGTGTTCATCACTATAATAAGGATTTTAACATAAAAATATTATCTGAATCTTGTTTTGAGATTGATAATAAAAAAATATATTTACTTAACAATAGAGATCCATCATTATTAAATTGGCAGTCGCATAATATCGATTATGTCATTGATAGCACTGGAGCATTTTTAACTATGGATAAAGCTTCCAAACATATTTGTAACTATGTAATCATGTGTGCACCTCCAAAAGATAATACTCCACAATTTATATACAATGTCAATCATGATAGTTATAAAGGAGAACCAATTATTAGTAATGCATCTTGTACAACAAATTGTATTACACCAGTTCTAAAATGTCTTATGGAAAGCAATGAAATAATTTCTGCAAACTTTACAACAATTCATGCAACAACAGCTTCCCAAAATGTAAGTGATACAATAAAATTTAAAAATAGAACAAGAAGATCTATATTGAATAATATTATACCTCATTCAACAGGAGCTTCAAAATCAATTGCTAAGGTTTTACCGGAATTAGAAAATAAAATTAAAGGAACATCATTAAGAGTACCTGTATCTAATGTTAGTATTGTAGATTTAAATGTAAAATTAAAAAATAAAACTTCAATAGAAGAAATATTTGAACTTTTTAGACAGTCAGAATATGTAAAACTAGAAGAAAACAACTTAGTAAGTGTTGATTTTATTTCTAACAAATGTCCGTCAATTGTTGACAAAAATGCTTCAATGGAACTTTTTGATAATGAATTTAAATTAATGATATGGTATGATAATGAATGGTCTTATTCAAATAAATTAATAAAATTGGTTGAACATATATATAAACACAACACAAAAGAAAAGGAAAATAATAAATATTTTATTACAAATAATGAATTTCAAAATAAAAGAGTTGTTTTAAGATTAGATTGGAATGTCCCGATACTGAATGATCGAATAACGGATTATTATAGAATAAGTTCATCATTGAGAACAATAAAATATATTTTATCAAAAAATCCAAAATATATACTTATCGTATCTCATTTAGGAAGACCAAAAAATAAGGAAGAAAAATATAGCTGGAAAAAATATATTGAACAAATAAATATCCAATTAGGAAATGATTTTCCAACTATTAATTTACTAGAAGATGGCGTTTCTCAGAATACATTGGAAACTATAAATAAATTCAAAAAAAATATAGATAATTCTAATTTATTTTTACTAGAAAATATAAGATTTCACGATGAAGAAACTAAAAAATGTGATAACGAGAAAACTAATAACTTTATTAATCTTTACAAACAATTTGGTGACATATTTGTAAATGATGCATTTGGATGTTGTCACAGAGATCATGTTAGTATTACATCATTCAAAGATTGTAATAGAGCTTACGGATTTCTTATTGAAAAAGAAATAAATGTACTTAAAAGTATTACTAAAAATATTAATAATGACAAAATATTATCAATAGTAGGTGGATCTAAAATAGATGATAAATTACAAATGATAAAAAATCTATCACATAAAATTGATGGAATTTATATCGCCGGAGGTAATATAAATAGTATTTTTAAAAATGAAAAGTACAAAAATTATTTAAATGAAATTTCAGATAATAATTCTACTATTAGCCTAATGAAAGATGGATTAGCTGCTAGTAATTTAGAAGAATTTCCAACATATATATCTGGAAATATCAATGATCATGGTGATCTTAATTTTTATGATATAGGCATGAAATCGATTCTTGAATTGAGTGCCCTAATTGATGAACATGATGTTATATTTTGGAATGGAACTTTGGGAGTTGTAGAAAATGACTGGTATTCTTGTGGTAGTAAAACCTTAATTGATATTCTTAATAAATCAAATAAAAGAGTTATTATTGGTGGAGGAGATACAGCAGGTTTTGTTAATAATTATACACATTCATTTTACTATGTATCAACTGGAGGAGGAGCATCATTAGAATTTTTATCAAAAAATTCTTTAGTTGGCCTAGATATTTTTAGTTAAATAATTATAAAAAATTTGAAATAATTAATTAACTGTAATTTATATCTCCAGAAATATATATAATGGCAAATGAAAGTAATTTTAAATTAAGAATTAAAGAAAAGTATGAATTAAATGATATAGAGCCTTCTTCGGGTAAACCTCTATATTCATTTACACGTGAGACAGGAACAAAAATTAAAATAACAAAACCAAAAGGACGTTATGATAATAACTCTTTTCCATACATAAATTACTACAAAAATTTAGATGATAAAGACCCTACTTATGTGTATTCAATAAGATCAATAAAAAAAAATAGTCAAGGAAGAAAATTATATAAGTTGGTAGTGTACGATAAAAGCACAACAAGAATTATACCTATTTGGTATTATACATCTAGAAGCGAAGGAGGATTTTTAAGATTATGCGTTAAACGTAGAGATGGTAATTATGATAAAGGCTATGATTATGTATCAACAACATTTGTTAATATTTATCTTCAAGAAAGTATATTTAGTATTGAAAAATATTATATAGTGGCAAATGAAGATCATTCACCTTCAGAATGTCCTGATAATGCTGTTGACTATTATGAATTACCTGAAAAAAGATTTACATCACAACCTAATTATAATGATGAGTTATTTGACTTTCTTTCTAGATATTTGCCTCATGCAGGTGACATGTTTCTCTCAAAGGAGGACTATGATAATAAAATTAGAGATATTACATATATATCTAGATCTAGTTCTAGTTACAATACAATTGCTAAAGAATTATTAAAATACATTACTCAAAGAGGAGCAGAAAAAATACCTGATTCTACTATGAAAGGAAAAACTGAGACTTATGAAAATTTATATTTGTCCATATTAGATTTATTTGATGATAGATTTGATTTTTATATTGATAAAAATAATTGTACATTATTTAATAAAGAAATAGAAATTATTGACGAATCTTCACCAAGAACAGTAACTGCTAACGTTTGTTCTTTGAAAATTAGATCGAAAGAAACAAAACATGAATTAGAAATAATATATTTACGTTTTAAATTTAGTGAAACAGAACCTTCAATTAAACAAATATTAAATATTAGATACATAAACTCTACTTTATTATTATCCGGAATTGACAAATATTATATTTGATCAGGAATTTTAGTTAACAAAGTATTTGAATACGTAATGCAACTATCTTTTATTAGTCGAGTAAAAGGACTTGCTTCACCTCCAAAAAGTGGTAGTTATGTGAGAATTGCTGATATATTTGATATATCTCCTTTACTAGAATATCTTGTTCGAAAAAGAGAAAAAGAAAAAAGAGAAAAAGAAAAGCTAATGTTAAATTACGCTAAATGGGAAGAAGAAAGAAAAAAAATAGTAACTCCTGGACCTCCTGTACCTCCTATTGGATTTCCTTCAGGTCCTCCTAGAGGAGTTGTATATCCTCCTGCACCTCCTGTAACTTCTGGACCTCCTGTTGGATTTCCTTCAGGTCCTCCTAGAGGAATGCCTGCTAGAGGATATGGAGCCTTACCTCTTGGACCTCCTGTTGGATTTCATTCAACATCTCCATATCCAATGAATCCAGGATATGGAGCCTTTCCTCCAAGACCTCCTGTTGGATTTCCTACTACATATGGTAATACGTTAGGTATTCCTCCAAAAGCATACAGATCTTAAATTCATTCATTATCTGGTATTAAATAGATTCCTTTTTCACTAATAAAATTTTTACTTAGTGGTGATAATCTAAAACTAGTCATTAATTTAATCACATCATTAACTTGAGGTGATTTGCTTAAATTATTTTCAAATGTTTGATCTCTTTCTCTTCTTTTTCTTTTACATAATGGAATCCATCCATTTACATTTTTTTTTATATTGGTATCATCTAAAGTATTGTATTTGAACTCATTCTTAGATTCAACAGATTTACTTAATAATTCACTTAAACTATCATAACTTCTTGAACAACTTTCAATAGAACTAATCGAAAACAAACTATCATTGCTTTTTGATTGAGATATACACGACTTTATATCTTCATCATTTTCTATATATTTCTTAGGTTCTGCAATCATATAATATATAATAATGATATAAATCATTTTTATATATTTTTTTTATTTCAAATTTTTATTTTTATCTTCATTCATCCTAATATCTTACTAATTTATTAAATAAACGATATAGGAATTCTCTATAAAATAATAGTGAACATGCAATAGATTTTTCCATATAATCATATATTTGTTTATTATTTTCATCAGTATTGTTTATTTTCATTTTAATATCTTCTATTTTCTTATTTATTCTTACTCTTTCTAATTCTTTTTCTTCGCTTTTTAAATTTTTATTTAAAATATCCGAACTTGTATTATTATGTACAAAATCAATATTTGTAAATGATATATCTGATGGTAAGAAAGTAATATTTTCTAATAATTCTTTATAAATATCATCTGTACCAAATGAATAATTAATTTTTTTATTACTGTTTTCTTTATT
>CEWK01043633.1_pt1 | contig 10240 bp, 8 predicted proteins | sample 531431 | NCBI WGS metagenome assembly CEWK01 (sample SAMEA2623059, study PRJEB7988) | marine metagenome | isolation source: saline water (ENVO:00002010), including
GGAATCGAACCCGCGTCCCGCAATCTTTCCGATTCGGCATCTACGTGTGTAGTTCTCTTATTAATTTTAGCTTAAAGAAGGAAGGAACACCTTTTAAGCCGAGCTTATCTTCAACCATTTAGCCTCCGATAGACAAGCAAACGCTCCGAGGTTTTACCTGCTTTTTAACGCCCCGACCACCCAGCAGGTGTCAGTGGACTGTCGACGTGCAGACTTATGCTGCAAGCGCTTCGAGCTCAGGCTCAAAGCTAACGATATTATTTTCGCCATTTAATGGTTTGAAGCATTTTTTACGAGGCCAAGCGTCATCCTCGACACGCGACCGAATTTTCCACATTGCAGTCGAATCCGGAACACCCCCATCAAAATTTCAAAGATCAAGACTTACAAAATACTTCATGGTTAAGTTTCCGTCAAGCGACGCTCCAAATTTATTTTTTGATTGTCGTTGAGAAATACGAGGACGACATACATGATAGGTACTGAAGTTCATGAGTACCCCTTCAACAAAATCTTCCCCTTCAACCCCGGTGAATAAACGATACTTTAATCGTGAGTTGAGCTGGCTTGCATTTAATGAAAGGGTTTTAGATCAAGCGTTTTCTCTTAAATATCCTTTGCTGGAAAGAACCCGTTTCCTTTCATTTGTAAGTTCCAACCTAGATCAATTCTATGAGATTCGGGTTGCAGGTTTGATGCAAAAAGTGGATGCCGGAATCACCCGTCGGAGCCTAGACGGTAGTCTACCTACCCGTTTGTTAGATGAGGTCAGAAGACGGGCCCATGCAATGTCGCAGCGAGAATATCAATGTTGGCGGGAGCAATTGCAGCCTGAATTGGCCAAGGAAGGAATTACCTTCAAGCACATTGAAAAGCTTTCGAAGGAGGAGTTTGTCTGGCTGCGGGCCTATTTTAGAAGAGAAGTTTATCCAGTTTTGACACCCTTGGCGATTGATCCGACACATCCGTTTCCACTGATTGCTAATAAGTCTTTGAATCTACTTGTTTCCCTTCGTAATCGCCGCAGGAAAAAAGAAAAGCCTCTGATGGCGATCGTCCCGGTTCCTAGAATTCTGCCCAGGTTAGTCAAAATTGAAAAAAAAGGCGGAAAAGGGGATAGCTTTATTTTTCTGAGTGAGGTGGTACGTTATTTTGTGGCTGATTTATTTCCTGGTCATGAAGCAGTGGGTGCATGGTCTTTTCGCATTACCCGCAATAGTCATCTCTATGTGGATGAGGAAGAAATTGAAAATCTTTTGCTTTCCATTGAGGAAGAATTGCATAACCGAAGAAAGGGAGCGGCAGTTAGGCTCGAAATTGATGACGAAGTAGATGATGAAGTGTTGGAGAATCTTCTCACAGCAATTAATTTACAGGTCGAGGATGTTGTAAAAATAAAAGGCCCAATCAATTTGTATCGTTTGATGAAATTACCAGACATGGTGGATCGGCCGGATTTGAAGTTTGAATCCTTTGAGGCACGGGTTCCCACTGCATTGAGTATGAGGAAAAATATTTTTTCCGAATTGAATAAACGAGATTATTTACTGCATCATCCTTATGATTCCTTTGCTCCAATTGTTGATTTTTTGAGGGCTGCCGCTGATGATCCAGATGTGTTTGCGATTAAATTGACCATTTATCGTACCAGTGGGGATTCTCCTGTGGTGCAGGCTTTAATGGACGCCGCACGCAATGGGAAGCAAGTTACCGCATTAGTTGAATTGAAAGCTCGTTTTGATGAAGAGGCGAATGTGCAGTGGTCTAGAAGGATGGAGGAAGTGGGAGTCCATGTTGTGTACGGATTAGCTGGATTAAAAACCCATTGCAAATGCTGCCTGGTTGTAAGGAGAGAAAAAAATAAGCTTCGAAGATACGCACATTTAGGGACGGGGAATTATAATCCAAGTACCGCTAAAACCTACACAGACTACAGCCTTTTTACCTCTAAAGTCGGCTTTACTTCTGATTTAGCAAATCTCTTCAATACTTTGACAGGATACACTCGGAAACCAAATTTCCGAAAAATCCTGGTTGCACCCTATTCATTTCACTCTGAAGTGATTCGTTTAATCGGTGTGGAAATCAAAGCAGCCAAAGCAGGAAAAAATACCCTGATTTTGATCAAAGTGAATAGTTTGATTGATCCAGAATGTATCGATGAGCTTTATAAAGCATCACAGGCGGGTGTTCGGGTAGAGCTTATTGTTCGGGGAATTTGTGGTTTAGTACCTGGAGTGAAAGGGCTGAGTGAAAATATTCGGGTGAAAAGCTTATTGGGTCGTTTTCTCGAACATAGTCGAATTTTTCATTTTCAAAATGCTCCCGCGGGAAATCGAACTTATTTGGGCAGTCCAGACTGGATGCCCCGAAATTTCTTTCGGAGGATTGAAGTTGCTTTTCCCATTGAACAGAAAGAGGAAGAAGAAAAAATCCTCCATACCATGCAGGGATTTTTACAAGATAATGAGTTTGCTGCTGAATTAAAAAGTACGGGAAAGTACAACCATTCTCCGAAGCGTAGGAAATTATTTTCAGTTCAAGAACAGTTGATAGCTGAAACCAAAGAGCAAATTGCAAAGCAAGTAGAAGCTTCCTTACGAAGATCCTCTGGAAAAGCCAATGATCAGGGCGAAGGAAACCAAAAAAATCCCTAACGCGATTACGGGGTCCCTTGACAAGCAAAGCAATATGCCGGTAATGCAAAGAATGGGTGCAAGCGGGCGTTTCCAATCAAATTTCATATCTTTTTTTTTACTGTACTCGAAAAGGAATTTCCAGTACTGAATCAAGCCTTCCGCCAGGTGGTGGGCCAAAAACTCCACCTCTTTGGGCGACTTCCATAACTAATCGGTCAAGGGAGATATTACCGGATGACTTTGAAATTCTTGGCGAAATCACGGCACCACTTGGGGATATTCGAAAACTCAAGCGTGCTTCACCTCCCGTACCCAGGGAGGAATTGACGAGTAATTTTCGCCAGATTCCCTCCAGTTTTGCCTTTACCCGAGCCAGGTACTGATTGATCGCACCCGGCGAAACCATTGGCGTTGAATTTTCAGGAGATGAAATCTTAATTTTTGGAAGACTAAAATCTTGTGGATTTAATTTTATCGGTTGAATGTTTCGGACTGGTGGGCGAGGCTTGGGAGGGGAGGGCAACTTTTGGGTTTTTCGAAACTGCTCAATAGACATCGCCTTTGGTTGAGGTTTCGGCTGTGGTTTTGGTTCTGGTTTCGGCAAAACTTTGGGTTTTGGCTTTGTTGTCTTTGGTATCGGTTTTGGAGTTGGTTTGGGAGTTTGCTTGGGTTTGGGTGCAATTTTAACAGGTGGAGGTTTTTCAATTATTTTCTTGGGCGGTGGAGGTGCCTGGGGAGGCGGAGGTGCTTTAGGTAAAGTCGGAGGTTTGGACGGGGTAGCTGGAGTTATGGATGCCAGTTCGAAAACATGAATTTCTTCAGGTTCTTTTTCACAACTTGGAAAAAAACTCATGATAAAAAGTCCGGCACCCAAGAATAAATGCCCAAGTAAGCAAATCCTGAATACTCGATTTTCTCTATTGTTTAATCCCAACATTTATACACCCCATGAATTTGACCACCACTAACAACATATACCACTGTTGGTAAATATGAAAGTAAATCGTTTAAGATGCAAGGTTATCGATGAACCGTACAATGGTATCGTGGTAATTTTTACCCCCAACTTGTTCGAGGTTATTATGGGTGGCTTCTTTTATTTCAAGAAATTCTTTGGGTTCAGGAAGTTGGTGGTGCAGTCTTTTCCCATGACGGAAGGGCACGACTTCATCCCACTCACCATGAATAATGAGGGATGGACAAGTGATTGATTTTGTATGCTCCAAATTATTGAAATAGTCCCAAGGTAGGAGGGGGATTTCAGAAACCGTGCGAAAAGCTGAAGTAAAAGGAGTTTCCAAAATGATCGCAGCAGTCTTCTGTCTGGAAGCAAGATAACAGGAAGGTCCAGTGCCCAGTGATCTTCCCCATATTAAAATTCTTTCCGGAGCCCTTCCTAGCTCGTTCAATAGATATTGGTAGACTACATCCATGGATTCATAACAACTTTCTTCCGATGGGGTTCCGGTACTAAGTCCATACCCCGGATAATCATAAGCAATAAACTCCCAATTCTGATCCTTCCATTTTTCGAAAAATGATTTCAGCCGGCCAAGGTCCTCCGCATTGCCATGACTGTAAAGAATGGAAATTTTTGGATTTTCCAAATTTCCATGTTGGGCAAGGGCAATCTTATTACCTGAAGGAGTCTGGAGAAGTTTGATACTCTCCGACTTTTCGTATGTGGGTGAAGGGGCAGGAAACATCACTCTGCTTGCATATGCCCAAGCAAGAAAAATAAAAAATAGATATAAGCATACCGTAAAACTTAATATGCGGCCCCATGGGATGTTCATAATTTCCTGCATTAAAATTACACTTAACCTCTCTGATTGATTATAGAATCGCAAGAAAGTAAAGATTCTGATAGGGATAACATATGAAAATTTGTTGTATTGGTGCCGGCTATGTGGGGGGACCTACGATGGCGATGATTGCCCGGAAGTGTCCGGATATACAGGTAACGGTAGTAGATTTAAATGAGCGTCGTATTTCTGATTGGAATTCTTCGAAGTTACCCATTTATGAACCTGGATTACAGGAGGTTGTAAACTTGGCCCGAAATAAAAATTTATTTTTCACAACCGATATCGATACTAATTTAAAGGAAGCAGATATTATTTTTATCAGTGTTAATACTCCAACCAAAGATTACGGTTCAGGCTCTGGAAAGGCTGCCGATTTAAGATTTATTGAGGCATGTGCCCGTAGGATTGCAGAAGTTGGTGGTGGAAATAAGATTGTGGTTGAAAAGTCTACGGTTCCAGTTCGAACCGCACAGATGGTTAATGAAATCTTAAGTGGAGCAGGGAATGGGTTTAAGTACCAAGTTGTATCAAATCCTGAGTTTTTAGCCGAAGGTACTGCAATGAGTGATTTGGAGAATCCAGATCGTGTTCTTATTGGAGGAGAAATTTCCGATTCTGGAAAAGAAGCGGTCAAGAAGGTAGTTGATATATATGCTCATTGGGTAGACCGGGATCGAATCATCACTACCAATCTCTGGTCTTCGGAGTTATCAAAGTTGACTGCGAATGCATTTCTTGCACAACGCATATCCAGTATTAATGCCATATCCGCACTGTGCGAAGCAACAGAAGCAGATGTAGACGAAGTTGCCCGAGCCATTGGAACCGATTCACGCATTGGCTCTAAGTTTTTGAAAAGTTCGATTGGCTTTGGTGGTTCCTGCTTTCAAAAAGATATTCTTAATCTGACTTATCTCTGTAGGCATTTTGGATTACCAGAAGTTGCAGAGTATTGGGAGCAGGTGATTACCATGAACGAATATCAAAAGGAAAGATTCGTTCAGCGTTTATTGGATGTGATGTTTAATACCATATCCGGGAAGCGAATTGCAATTCTCGGCTTCGCTTTCAAGAAGGATACAAATGATGCCAGAGAATCACCTGCCATTTCAATTTGTAAGAGATTGCTTGAGGAAAAAGGAAACCTTAATCTTTATGACCCTCAAGTTTCTAAAGAATCCGTGTTACAGATTCTTGGATTACAGGAATCTGATGTTGGAGAGAATCTTAAGTTTTTTGATTCTGCTCAAGAGGCTTGTTTGGGTACCCATGCGATTGCGATTTTAACCGAGTGGGATGAATTTAAGGAATTGGATTATCAAGAGATTTGGAATGGTATGCATCGCCCTGCCCATATTTTTGACGGTCGAAACCTGCTTGACTTAGAAAAACTCAAAGAAATTGGATTTCGAGCTTTTGGGATTGGTAAAATTTAGACTGCAGGCTTTCGGGTGGGGCGTGCCATCTTCAGCATCGCTTTGTCTAGTACACCGTTCAAAAACTTCCTTGAATCCTCGGATGAGAAATCCCTACAAATTTCCAAGGTTTCATCGATGATCACAACCGGTGGCACATCAAGACGATATTTGAGTTCGAAGAGGGCAACCCTAAGCATGGCGAGCTCGACCTTTGCAATTCTTGAGAATTCCCAATTTTCCACAAGTTCACGAATGATGGAATCCAAGATTTCATTCTTTTCCAATACTCCAGCAATCAGTTCAACGGCGTAGGAAAAATATTCATGGTCTTGTTCCAAGCGCAGAAAATATTCATCCAAATCATGTTCTAAATTCTCGGGAGGATTCATTTCCCATTGGAAAATAAAACGGAAGGCGGCGCAGCGATTTTGTCGCCTCTGGCTCCACTTGGGATTAATTACGAGATCGTCGTCCATTTTCCTTTTAACTTGGCCATTTGAAGAGCAGATTGAGCAAATTCTCGACCACGATCAATGGATCCGGAAATTCTTTCTTCTGCGGTTTGCCGGTCATCGGTTACGATGATTCCGTTAATGATTGGAGTATTGTGTTTGATCATTAAGGATTGAATGGCATTACCTGCTGATTCAGCAACTAGATGGTGGTGTGAGGTACTTCCCTTGATCACCACTCCAAGGCCAAGGAGACAAGAAAAGGATTTATTTTCCAACAGAAAATTCAAGGCTGCAGGAATCTCGTTGGAACCGGGGACTCTCTCGATCACGAGTTCCATCGGCTTTCCGTTCTCTTCAATTACTTCAACTACTCTTGAAAGCAGTGAATCAACCAAGCCTTGGTTAAACTGAGCCGCAACAACCCCAAGCCTAAAGTTGCTAGGTTCAATCGGAGAAAAGGGTGGCGTTTCTAAGCTCATTGATCGGTAAGTAACACTCTATCTGTGATTTCTAAGCCGTATCCTTCGAGCCCAACAACTTTTCGATGATCTCGTGAGAGAAGTTTTAGTTTTTTCAGTCCGAGGGCAACAAGGATTTGGGCCCCAATTCCGTAATCCCGAAAGTCCATGTTGGGCTGGTTGATAGGAGGGGATTTTGAATCATAATCTTGCGAGCTTTTAGAATCTGCTCTTCTAGGTTCCATATACAAAAGTGCACCCGTACCTTCATCTGAGAGAGCTTTTAGGGTTTGATGTATGGTATTAGACTGTCCTTTTTTTTCAATAAGTCCGAGTGAATCAACCAGGATATTCGCAGTTTGCACCCGAACCAAAACCGAAGAATCATCTGCAGGATTTCCAATGGTTAGGGCATAGTGGATGCGTTTATCTAAAATGCTTCGAAAGGCATGGAGGCGGAAATCTCCAAATTCTGTGGCAAAAGATGACTCGGAAATTTTCTCAATTAATTGATCACGCTGATGTCGATATTCAATAAGGGACGCGATGGAAATCAGCTTTAGTCCCCACTTTTTTTTGAGTTCCAAAAGATCAGGAAGTCTAGCCATGGTACCATCCTCTTTCAGGATTTCACAAATTATACCACTGGGATGTAAACCAGATAGGGATGCTAGGTCGATGGCGGCTTCAGTATGTCCCGCTCTCTCGAGGACACCACCTGGGCGAGCACGCAGGGGAAAAACATGACCCGGTTGCACGAGTTCCTCGGGATTGGCGGATGGATTCGCTAATATTTGGATAGTAGAAGCCCTGTCGAAAGCACTAATGCCCGTGGTAATTCCCTCGGCAGCATCAACGGAAACTGTAAAGTCAGTCCTCTGTGCTTCACGGTTATGGGGAACCATGCTCGAAATTCCAAGCCGGGACAATTGGTTGCTGAGCAAAGGGACACAAATTAACCCCCTTGCGTGAACGATCATATGATTGATTGCCTCGGGGGTCACTTTGGAAGCGGCCATGATCAAGTCTCCCTCATTTTCCCGGGACTCATCATCGGTAACAATGACCATCTTGCCCATAGCGATGTCTTGGATGGCATCTGAAACGGAGTCGAAGCTATTCATGAATTGCAGAAAAGGGTAGGTACATTTCCCTTAACATATCGGACTGCGAAAGTTCTCACAATGTAAAATCCTGAATATAGATTTTATCTTCCCTTGCTATCGAGAAGTTCTTCAAATTGTTCTTCTGAAAGAATTTCGATGCCTAAAGACTCGGCTTTTGCAAGTTTTGACCCTGCTCCCGGACCAGCCAGTAAATAACTTGTTTTCTTACTTACGCTAGATGAGACTTTTCCACCGCATGCTTCTATCTTTGCACTAGCTTCATCACGTGTATACCTAATCAGGCTGCCAGTAAGCACAAAAGTTTTATCTTGTAAAAAAAAGGCTTGATTACTCAAAGATACTTCAGTCTGTAATCCAAATTCCTCAAGTTTTTCAATTTCGGACCGGCTCACCTCTGAATTAAAAAAAGAAAAGATACTCTGAGCCATGATATCCCCAATCCCGTCTATGGCGATAAGCTCCTCCAATGAAGAAGAGGAAATTTTTTCCAGGCTATAAAAGTTGCGAGCCAAATCTTTAGCGGCTGCAGAGCCAACATGTTTGATGCCTAGCCCGCTCAATAGTCTCCATAAATCCTGCTTTTTACTGATTTCAAGAGCTTCAAGTAAGTTACGAGCTGACTTTTCAGCAAATCCTTCCAGGGAAAGAAGGTGCTCCATTGTCAATTGATAGAGATCAGAAATCTTAGAGACTATTTTTTTGTCTACTAATTGCTTAATTACGGATTCGCCTAAGTTTTCGATATCCATACACCCCCGGGAAGCAAAATACTCCAATTTCGCCATAATTTGATTGGTGCATTCGAGAGATGGGCAACGCCATGCGGCTTCTCCATCCACTCGTATTAATTGAGCACTACATGCTGGGCAATGATTCGGAAAATTGAACGGAGTAGAATCGGGTTTTCTTTTTTCAAAGATAACCTCTATGACTTGAGGAATAATTTCACCCGCTTTTTCAACCATTACATGGTCACCGATTCGAATATCCTTACGTGCGATCTCATCCGCATTGTGAAGGCTGGCACGAGACACAATAGTTCCGGCAAGTTGTACGGGTTGTAGGCAGGCAACGGGAGTAATGGTTCCAGTTCGGCCTACTTGAAAGATAATATCTTCAAGAAGAGTTTCTTGTCTTTCTGATTCAAATTTGTATGCAATCGCCCAACGGGGTGCTTTGGATGTTGCACCAGCCCGTGCTTGCATTTCAAGTGAATCAAGCTTAATGACCGCACCATCTGTTGGATAAGCGTACTGATGACGAAGTTGATCAAGCTCGAGAATCGATTCCCAAGCTTCATTCGCATTGGATACGGATTTAAGAAATTCCACAATCGGGGCTCCCCAATTTTTTAAAGCCTGATGAAAAGAGGATTGTTTACTGAAATAAGTATTAGGCTCACAGGCACCTAGTCCATAAAGAACAATCTCAAGCTTTCTTTTTCTACATTCTTTTGGATCCAGTAATTTAACGGATCCAGCGGCCAGGTTTCTCGGGTTTGCGTAAAGAGAAAGCTCGAGCCTTTCTCTTTCTTTATTGATACGGCAAAATTCTTGATGACTCATGAAGATTTCACCTCGAATCTCAATCAATGGTGGTGGATGAAATGAACTTAAATCAGTGGGTAAATTTTCAATGTGATATAGGTTTTGGGTTACGATATCCCCCTCAACACCATTACCTCTAGTAGTTGCCAAGGAGAGCTTTCCATCGATGTAAGTAAGGGAGATTGCGACTCCGTCAATTTTGGGCTCTACTACATAGGGCAGGGTAGCACAATCAAAGATCTTTCTTAGTCGTTGATCAAATTCAAAGAATTCCTCTTTGTCGTAGGTGTTGTCCAAGCTTAACATAGGCACCCGATGCTTGTGGGACTGGAAAGAATCAAGACGGTCGTCTCCAACATGAATCGGAGTATCGCTTTCTTCACTATCCGATTTTTGATCTAAAAGGCCAAGCGGATCAATTTCTTGCTCTAGGGCGTCCAGTTCCTTTTTGAGTAAGTCATACGCTTGGTCGGATATGCTTGGGTTGGATAATCTGTAGTAACTTTCGTCGTGCCTACGAACGATTTTCTTAAGTTCTCTTAATCTCTCAAGAGATTCGCCCTCCTCTTTTTTCATGACAAGGCTTCGCAGGCTTTATTCATTCTTTGCAAGGCTTCATGTAGTAATTGATTACTACATCCAAGATTAAGCCTGAGAAATCCAGGTGCCGCAAAATCCTTACCATCTGACAATCCAACCCCATATTCTTCGAAGTACTTATGGGGATTATCTACGGGAAGTTCCCTGGCGTCTATCCAGAGCAGATATGTGGCTTGGGGAGAGTAGGG
>CEWK01113755.1_pt1 | contig 10236 bp, 8 predicted proteins | sample 531431 | NCBI WGS metagenome assembly CEWK01 (sample SAMEA2623059, study PRJEB7988) | marine metagenome | isolation source: saline water (ENVO:00002010), including
ATCTTTTGCTCAATGAACGAAGCAATCAAAGAGCATCCTGAACTTATAAAAAAATATATTGGAACAGTAATTCCAAAAACAGATAATTACTATGCTGCATTAAATTCTGCAGTTTTTAGTGATGGTTCATTTTGTTATATCCCTAAGGGAGTAAAATGTCCGATGGAGTTATCAACCTACTTTAGAATTAATGAGGCTGGGACTGGGCAATTTGAGAGAACATTAGTTGTTGCTGATAAAGGAAGTTATGTTAGCTATTTAGAGGGCTGCTCGGCGCCAAGTAGAAGTGAAAATCAACTTCACGCTGCTGTTGTGGAACTTATTGCGTTGGATGATGCAGAAATAAAATATAGTACAGTCCAAAATTGGTTTCCTGGAAATGATAAAGGTGAAGGTGGAGTATTCAATTTTGTAACCAAAAGAGGTCTTTGTGAAAACAATGCAAAAATATCGTGGACACAAGTTGAAACTGGAAGTGCGGTAACTTGGAAATATCCTTCATGTATACTAAAAGGTAAAAATTCTGTTGGAGAATTTTATTCGATTGCTGTAACCAATAATTATCAGCAAGCTGACACTGGAACAAAAATGATACATCTTGGTGAAAACACAAAATCAACTATAATATCTAAGGGAATATCCGCTGGTAAATCTCAGAACAGCTATCGTGGACTTGTTCATATCAGCCCAAGATCAAAAAATTCAAGAAATTTTTCACAATGTGATAGTTTACTCATCGGAAATGAATGTGGTGCACACACATTTCCGTACATAGAAACCAAGAATAAGTCTGCTCAAATTGAGCACGAGGCAACAACAAGTAAAATAGGTGAAGATCAAATTTTCTATTGTAACCAGAGAGGGATTGATACTGAAAAAGCCATAGCACTAATTGTTAATGGATTCAGCAAAGAGGTATTAAATAAATTACCTATGGAATTTGCAGTTGAGGCACAAAAGCTATTAGAAATTAGTCTTGAAGGTTCAGTAGGATAAAAAATATATTATGTTAGAAATAAAAAATATTCATGCAAACATTGATGGCAAAGACATTCTTAAAGGAATTGATCTTGAAATAAAGCCAGGCGAAGTTCATGCAATTATGGGGCCTAACGGTTCTGGTAAAAGTACCCTTGCATCAGTTATTACTGGTAAAGAGGAATATGAAGTATCTCAGGGTGATATTCTATTTGAAAATGAGTCTCTTGATGAGGCATCCCCAGAAGAAAGAGCTCACAAGGGAATCTTTATGTCTTTTCAATATCCGATTGAAATCCCCGGTATAACCATTACCAACTTTTTGAAAACGGCAATTAATGAGACCAAAAAAGCCAGAGGGGAAAAGGAAATGAGCGCTAAAGACATGCTTAAAATGTTAAGGGAGAAAAGTAAAATGCTAGAGATTGACAGCAAGTTTTTATCTAGATCCATTAATGATGGTTTTTCTGGTGGTGAGAAAAAAAGAAATGAAATTTTTCAAATGGCCATGCTCGAACCTAAACTTGCTATACTAGACGAGACTGACTCTGGCCTAGACATTGATGCTCTTAAGATTGTTGCGAACGGAGTCAATAAACTAAAAAATAAAGACAATGCAATTTTAGTAATAACCCATTATCAAAGATTACTAGAATATATTGTTCCTGATTATGTACATGTTTTATTTGACGGAAAAATAGTCAAATCAGGTGGCAAAGAATTAGCCTTAAAATTAGAAGAGAAAGGTTACGATTGGATTAAAGAAGAAGCAAAAAATAATTAATGGTTCATTTAAAAGAAAAATTATTATCCTCATTTTTGGCTTTTGAAAATGAAAAAGATGTTGACTCTTATGTCCACGATATAAGAACTCAAGCTATTAAGAAATTTGAGGAAGAGGGATTTCCAACAAAGAGGTTGGAAAACTGGAAATATACATCATTAAAAAAAACACTTCAGCATGACTACAAGCTTTTTCCTTCTAAAAGTGAGGCCCTGGAGTTTAAAGACATTGAAAGTTTTTTGATCAATGACATTGAATCATACAAAATAATTTTTGTTGATGGTAAATATTGTTCACACCTCTCGGAAACAACTCATGATGGTATGGATATATGTATACTATCATCTGCTTTAACTCAGTCTAAGTACGATTTAGTAATTGAAAATTATTTTGATAAAATCGCTAAGAAGGATGGAATAACATCGCTAAATACTGCATTTTCTAGTGAAGGTAGCTTTATACATATTCCAAAAAATATTCAAGTAGACAAACCAATTCAAATAATTTATTTTTCAACCGGAAAAAATGAATCTGTTCTATATCAACCAAGAAATTTAGTAGTTGTTGATGAGAACTCACAAGTTGAAATTATTGAAAAGTATCATAGTCTAAACGACAATAGTGTACTTGTAAATACTGTAACAGAAATTTATGCAGATAAAAAATCCAATATAAAACATTACAAAATTCAAAATGATAATAATACATCATCATTAATTGATAATACATTTGTGAGTCAAGAACATAGTAGTTCTTACAGCCTTCATACCTTTTCATTTGGTGGTGAACTTATCAGAAATAATCTTAATATTTTTCAAAATGATGAAAGGATTGAATCATCGATAAATGGTATAACAATCATTGATGACAATCAACATGTAGACCACAACACATTAATTCATCATAGAAAACCAAATTGTAATAGCTATCAGGACTATAAAGGAATTTTCGGTGGCAAATCTGTTGGCGTTTTTAACGGACGTGTTCTTGTTGAAAAAGAAGCTCAAAAAACTAATGCTTTTCAAGCGAATAATAATGTATTAATATCAGATAAAGCAGCTATAAATACTAAACCACAGCTTGAAATTTTTGCTGATGATGTGAAATGTTCTCATGGGTGTACCGTTGGACAACTTGATAAAAATGCACTATTTTATTTGAGATCTAGAGGTATAGCTGAAAAAGAAGCAACAGCTTTAATGATGTATGGTTTTGCAAATAAAGTCTTGACAAGCGTTGAAATCCCTGAAATTAAAGCAAGAATAAACCGGATAATTGCTAATAAATTAGGTGTCGATATTGGGTTTGATATTTAATAATGAATATACTTAAAAACATAGAGTCTATTAGGAATGATTTTCCAATCCTAAATACATCAGTTAACGGAAATAAACTGATTTACTTAGATAATGCTGCTACATCTCAAACCCCTAATTGTGTCATCAATTCAATTTCGGATTATTACAAAAATCTAAACTCAAATATCCATAGAGGAGTTCATTCTTTAAGCCAAATGGCAACCGAAAAATATGAGGATACAAGAAAAAAATTTAAATCCCATTTTAATGCAAAAAGTTCAAAAGAAATAATATTTACGTCTGGAACTACCCATAGCATTAATTTGATTTCAAGCGGTTTTTCAAAATTCTTAAATGAAGGAGACGAAATTATTGTATCACATCTTGAACACCACAGTAATATAGTTCCATGGCAAATGCTATGTGAAAAAACAGGTGCTAAAATGTTGGTTATCCCTATGAATGATAAAGGCGAATTGGATTTAAATAAGTTTTCAAAAATTTTATCTAAAAGAACAAAAGTTGTTTTTGTAAATCATGTTTCAAATGCCTTAGGAACTGTCAATGATATTGAAAAAATCATCAATTTATCTCATAATGTTGGTGCATCTGTTTTGATTGATGGAGCCCAAGCAGTACCTCATTTTAAAGTTGATGTATCAAAACTTGATGTCGACTTTTATGTGTGTTCTGCACACAAATTTTGCGGACCAACTGGAGTGGGTATATTATATGGAAAGAAAGAATGGCTAGAAAAGCTACCGCCATATCAGGGAGGAGGAGAAATGATTGATGAGGTTTCTTTTGAAAAAACAACCTACTCCGATTTGCCAAATAAATTTGAACCTGGAACTCCCAATATTGCAGGGGTTATTGCTTCTGGTATTGCTCTTGACTACATCAATAATATTGGTTTAGAAGAGATAAAAGAATATGAAGACTATTTACTGTATTATGCCACAAAAAAACTGCTAAAAATAAACGGATTAAAAATTTACGGTGAATCAAAAAATAAAACTTCCGTAATATCATTTAATATTGGAGATATTCACCCTTATGATATTGGTAGTTTGATCGATAATTTAGGTATCGCTGTCAGAACTGGACATCATTGTGCACAACCCATTATGGACTATTTCAAAATTCCAGGAACAATTAGAGTTTCCTTTTGTTTTTATAATACCACAGATGAAATTGATTCACTTGTTAGCGCATTAAAAAAGGCAACAACGATGCTCTCATAATCTTTAAGCTGTATTCTTTCCCTAAGTAAATTTCAATTATTACATTTATAAAAAACTAGATTTGAAAATTAAAGACATACAAGAACAAATAGTAGAAGAGTTTGAAATCTTTGATACTTGGATGGATAAATATGAATATCTAATTGAATTAGGTAAATCTGTTCCTGTAATAGACAAAAAAAATAAAACGGATGATAATATTATCAAGGGATGTCAAAGTAAGGTTTGGTTACACGCTCAGCAGGACAATGATTTGGTAAAATTTTATGCTGATAGTGATGCTATTATTACAAAGGGAATTGTGAGCCTTTTAATCCGAACATTTTCAAACCAAAAACCTGATGATATAATAAATGCCAGTTTAGATTTTATTGATGATATTGGTTTAAGACAACACTTGTCTCCAAATAGAGCAAACGGTTTAAATAATATGATAAAAAAAATCAAATTTTATGCAATTGCTTTTTCAAAAACTAATTAAATGACAAAACAAAAGTTTGACCCAAATATTATCGGTGAAAAAATTATCAAAACAATTAAGACAATTTTTGATCCAGAGATCCCTGTTGACATTTATGAGCTTGGCCTAATTTATGATATTATGGTAAATGAAAATTTCGATGTAAAGATTATAATGACTTTAACCACTCCGAATTGTCCAGTTGCTGAAACCCTTCCGGTGGATGTTGAGGAAAAAGTCAAAACAGTCGAAGGAGTAAAAGATGTAAAAGTTGAAATTACATTTGAACCTGCTTGGTCTCAGGATTTAATGAGTGATGAAGCAAAATTAGAATTAGGTATTTTATAAGATTATGAAGAAAATAGGTATTGATGCAATTTCATATTATGTCCCCTCTATATATTTATCGATTGAGAAACTTTCAGAGCATAGAAATTTAGACTATGAAAAATTAAATAAGGGTCTAGGATTAGAAAAAATGGCAATTGCCGACTCTAACGAAGATCCTTCATCATTTGCAGCGAATGCCCTTATTAGCCTATTTGAAAAAAATAATATTGATCCAAAGGAAATTGGGAGAATATATATGGGAACAGAAAGTGCCCTTGATGCTTCTAAACCATCAGCTACTTATGCCACAGAATTAGTTGAAGAGTATTTTTCTGAAAAATTTGGTGAAAGGTGTTTAAAAAATTGTGATATAGCTGACTTAACCTTTGCTTGCATCGGAGGGGTTGATGCTCTTCAAAATACAATCGATTGGATTTCTAATAATCCAGGGAAAAAAGCAATTGTTGTTAGCTCCGATTTGTCAAAATACGAACTTAACTCCACAGGTGAATACACTCAAGGTGCTGGAGCAATTGCATTATTAATTTCTGAAAACCCGTCGTTAATTTCCATTGACAATGTATGGGGAGTAGCCACTAAAAGTGAAAACGATTTTTTTAAACCAAGAAGAACTTTTAACAAAAAAGAATTAATTGATGAGATTATCTCTAAATTAAAGTTAGATATTTCAGAAAAAGACTTTGAGGAGATTTTCTCTGATTCTAACTTTTGGGACAATAACAGTGAAATTATTGAGGTATTTAAGGAAGAGCCTGTATTTGACGGACAATTTTCAAATACATGCTATGTTGATAGAATGCAGGAGGCTTTTGTCCATTTTCAACAAAACAAAAAGACTGACTTTTTGAACGAATGGAGTCATATTATTTTTCATTTACCCTATGCATTTCACGGCAGAAGAATGATATTTAATAATTGGCTAAATTGGATAAAAAATGATATCACATACAAGGATCTTTTGGCTGAAATTGGCCAAGAGAACGACGAGCTCTTTATAAAAAAGGCATATAAGTCAAATATTTATAAAAACTTTATTACTAGTAAAATTGCTCCTGGTGAAAAAGCATCATCTTCTATAGGAAATATGTATTCTGCCTCTGTATTTATGTCTTTACTGAGTATGTTAAATTATCATTTTGACAACAATACAGAAATTAAAAATCAAAAAGTAGGCTTCATTAGCTATGGAAGTGGTTCAAAGGCAAAAATTTTTCAAGGTGAAATTGAGGCTAATTGGAAAGAGAAAATTAAAACCTCTAAACTTTTCGAATCATTAAATAAGCGAAAAGAAATCTCATTTGATGAATACCAAGACCTGCATAAATCAAAAAAAATATCACCTCTATCCAATCACAGTATAAGATTTTCTCATACTGATGATAGTACTAACTCTAAAGGTTACCGAAGATATAAAATCTAATGAGTAAAGAAATAGTAAATAGAGTTCAAAAAAGTGGATTGGTAACAATTGATATGGATGACATTGAATTACCAAAAAAAATATTAGAACTTGACATAAAATGCTGGTTAAGTGAGGGGTTATTTTTAAAAGAGAAAGAATACAGAACCAATGTGTTAAGTCATGATTGGAGCAAGTATAAAAATTCTCATGTTTACGTTCATTGCAGTTCTGATGCAATTATCCCCACATGGGCTTACATGTTGGTTTCTTCTCAATTAGAAAATCATACAAAAAAAGTTACAATGGGTAATAAAAAAAGGTTTTATGAAAGATATTTTGAGAATGCTATAAATAAATTAGATTTTACTATTTACTCCGATAAATCCGTAATAATTAAAGGATGCTCCGATGAAAAAATTCCTATATCTGCTTACCATTTAATTACAACTAAGCTTAAGCCAATAGCAAAGAGTATCATGTATGGAGAGGCCTGCTCTGCTGTTCCTGTTTATAAAAAATCTAATTAATTTCTGGGTAAAGAAAATTATTATAGGGAAACCTTGTAATATGAATTTCTCTAACTTTTGAATATAAAAGTTTCTTTAACTGTTCTATATTGCTTTTTTCGATAGCTGAAATAAATATCACATTATTTCCTAATTGACCCATCCATGTCTTTTTCCAATCATCTAAAGAATAGTGAATTTTTGTTTTCTCTGTTATCAAATCATCTTCATCAATTTTCACTGATTTATAATTATCAATTTTATTAAAAACTAAAATTGTTGGTTTATTAATTGAATTGATTTCAGATAATATTTTTTCTACTGATTCTTTATGCTCTTCGAAATTACTATGGGTTATATCAACAATATGCATCAATAAATCTGCCTCTCTAACTTCGTCTAAAGTACTTTTGAAAGACTCAACTAATTGTGTAGGTAATTTTCTTATAAAACCCACTGTATCACTGATCAGAAAAGGTAAATTTCCTATTACAAGTTTTCTGACAGTAGTGTCCAGGGTTGCAAATAACTTATCTTCAGCAAAGACTTTCGATTTACATAATAGATTCATTAAAGTTGATTTACCTACATTGGTATAACCTACAATTGCAACCCTTACCATTTTTCCTCTATTACCTCTTTGGACATGCATTTGTTTATCAATTGATTTAATTTTTTCCTTTAATAATGCAATTTTATTTCTTACAATTCTTCTGTCGGTTTCAATCTCTGTTTCTCCAGGACCTCTCATTCCAATACCCCCTTTTTGTCTTTCAAGGTGTGTCCACATCCCTTTTAATCTTGGTAATAAATATTGGCATTGAGCAAGCTCTACTTGGGTCTTAGCATAACTAGTTTTAGCTCTTTGAGCAAAAATATCGAGAATCAAATTTGTCCTGTCCAATATCTTACAGTTAAATATTTTACTAATATTTCTTTCTTGAGTTGCAGTTAACTCATCATCAAATATGACGGTTTTTACATCATGTTCTTTAATATAATCCCGAATCTCGTTTATTTTACCTTCTCCTATGAATGTTTTTGGATTTGGATTATTAAGTTTTTGCGTAAAAATTTTATTTACAAAGCCGCCTGCAGTAACCGTTAAGAACTCAAGCTCTTCTAAATAGTCAATAGATTTTTCATAACCTTGATCGTTTGTAATGACACCAACAAGTACTGTTTTTTCCAATTAATTTGCAGCTTTGGTTGACAAATTTAAAACTATTAAGAAATTTGATAATTAAAATTCTAAAATTTTACTATTCCATTTGTATATTTAAATAACTAATCAATATAATTTACCTTGAGATATATAATTCTATTTGTATTGGGTATTATTCATCTAAATACCTATTCACAACAAAATACTACTGTTAATTGTACTACTGGTCCGGTTTCAACAACTTTCTGTTATGATACCGGTATGGATAATAGTTACACCTTTACAAGTAATGATGGAACTCCTTTAAATTTAACAATTGCTGAAGGTCAAGTAGAAACAAATTGGGATGAATTAGAAATTCGTGACTCTGACGGATCTGTTCTTTATAATGGTTATGGTAATGGCGGTAATATTTCTGGGTTTTCTTTTCAATCCTCTGGTGATACAATAACATTAGAGGTAGTTGAAGATGGAAGTATTAGTTGTGTTTCATCAGGCTATACCCCAATTACTTTTATTGTTTCATGTGCTACATGTGTAAATCCTCAGGTTGATTATGAGGTGGTGTCTGATTGTTTAAATGCACCACAGTTTTTTGTTGATGTAAATGTGACTGATTTAGGTTCTGCCGGAAGTTTAACAATTTCTGACAATCAAGGTAATACATCAAGTACAAGTAATACCGGAACAATTCAATTTGGCCCTTATGATAACAATACTGATGTACAAATTACCGCATCAAACAATGACGATGCTAACTGCTCTTCAAGTAGTGGCCCGTTAACCCAAGAATATTGTGCTACAACATTAGTAGACTGTGGTGTTGGACCAGTCTCAAGTTCATACTGTTATGGTAACGGTGATACTACACAATTTGAATATGTTAGCTCAGATGGATCTCCTTTGAACTTGACTGTCGACTCAGGACTAATAGAAGCAGGATGGGATATAATCATTGTAACAGATACCGATGGGAGTATTTTATTCCAAGGAGATAACGGAGGTGATTTAACAGGCCTTTCTTTTCAATCTTCGGGGGATACAATATACTTTGGATTCCAAACGGATGGCTCTATAAGCTGTACATCCAGCTCAACCTATGCAGGTGGTATTGATTGGACCGTTGCTTGTGCAACCTGTACAAATCCGTCTGCGGAATATACCGTTATCGATGATTGTGCTAATGGAGATCAATTCCTAATCGATGTAAATATTACAAGCATGGGCGATGCTGGATCTTTAACAATCTCTGACAACTATAGCTCAAACACAGAGCAAACAAGTAGTACAGGAATTGTACAAATGGGACCATACCCATTCTTGACAGATATTATAATTACAGTTTCAAATGACCAAGATGTAAACTGTGTGATAAATAGTAACCCAATACAACTATTTGCTTGCCCACCAGAAAATGATAATTGTAGTGGTGCGATATTTATTGAAGCAAACGAAGATGAAAGTTGTGATGCTTCTGGGTCAGGAACTTTAGTTGCAGCAACTCCTTCATCCGAAAGTAATGCATGCGGTGGATCAGCCGATGATGATGTATGGTTTGAATTTACAGCGGTTTCAGAAAATCATGCAATTTCACTATACAATATTATCGGTGATACTCAAGACTTGTATCACGTCCTTTATGAGGGTGACGGATGCGGCAACTTAAATCAGGTATATTGTAGTGATGACAACAATAGTACTGCTAATGGTTTAACAGTAGGAGACAACTACTTTGTTAGGGTATATTCGTTTACAGCAAATGAACTTTCTAGTCTTACATTTGACATTTGTGTATTTACGGTTCCTCCACCAATATCTACCAGTACAACATTATTTTCTGTTGAAGAATTAGTAACTGAAGTATTAATTGACTCTGAATGTAATCAGGCATTTAATGTTACTTCAAGTACAGGAATTGACTTTGGCAGCACAAACGGGATTGGATACTTTGAAGCAAATGGTTCGTCATGGCCATTTGAAAATGGTTTAATAATGACATCTGGTGATGTAGCTAATGCAGCTGGCCCTGAAAGTGGGGTATTAGTAGA
>CEWK01268301.1_pt1 | contig 10235 bp, 10 predicted proteins | sample 531431 | NCBI WGS metagenome assembly CEWK01 (sample SAMEA2623059, study PRJEB7988) | marine metagenome | isolation source: saline water (ENVO:00002010), including
TCTTCATCAATCACAGCTTTCCGTACATTAGAATGTAATCCATCTGCCCCAACTATGATATCGGCAGAATATACATTCCCATCTGAGAATATAACTTGACCATTCTTTATTTTTTCTAATTTTTTGTCGAAATGAACAGGAATCTTCAATTTTTTACAAGCCGCATACAAAATGCTGACAAGGTCCGACCGGTGGCAGAAGAGAAACGCGGCATCCCGTTTGAATTTCATATAATCGAATAGTGCAAGCTGAGAATTTGATTTATAATCAAAAACTCTAACCCCCTTACAACGTCTTGAAAGAGCTGAAATCTCGTCGAAAAGCCCTATATGAGAAAATACTCTATTAGCATTAGGGCTTAGTTGTATTCCGGCTCCAGCTGTTGTGACCTCATTGGACCTCTCGTATACACATGCATTTATACCAAAGTGATTCAAACAAAGAGCAGTGGTAAGACCGGCTATCCCAGCCCCAACAACGACAATTTGTTTCGAATCTTCCAGCATACGAAGACTAGCACATGCTTCACGATTAATTTCTAGTCGTCTCTATGGACTTTTTCCCTTCGTTCATGTCGTTCTTGCGCCTCTAGGGTCATCGTTGCGATTGGTCGTGCATCAAGCCGTCTCAATGAGATTGGTTCACCTGTCATTTCACAGTAGCCATATTCACCTTCATCTATTCTACGGAGTGCCGCATCAATTTTAGAAACTAGTTTTCTTTGTCTATCTCGGGTTCGTAACTCGAGCGCTCTGTCAGTTTCCTCACTAGCTCGGTCAGCTATATCTGGAATATTGCGCGTGTTATCCTGCAGACCCTCAATTGTTTCCCTAGAGTCTGACATAAGATCAGTCTTCCAGGTAACAAGTTTACGTTTGAAATATTGCAATTGACGATCATTCATAAATGGTTCGCCCTCAACTGGACGATAATCTTCAGAAAAAACGTTATCCTGTTTCATGCTTTGTCCCCCAAGCAGTTTACAAAACCAAAATTTTACCAATAATTAATAAGGTAAATAAACCTATCCTTGGGCAATTAAACCAATTGAAGTAAAATGTCACTACTCAAAGATGAAGATTGAACGATTTTTATTTATATGCGAAACGTCTCGTTGTTCTAACAAAAGATATTTTCAGTAGAAAGCGACCCAAATGAAGTTTAACGGCACTCAGAACTATGTTGCAACGGAAGATTTAAAAATAGCTGTAAACGCAGCGGTTACTTTAGAAAGACCACTGCTTGTCAAAGGTGAGCCTGGAACAGGAAAAACAGAGCTTGCAAAGCAAGTTGCAAATTCTCTTGGTCTGCAGCTTTATGAATGGAACATCAAATCAACAACAAAGGCGCAACAAGGATTGTATGAATACGATGCAGTTTCACGCCTAAGAGATAGTCAACTTGGCGATAAAAAAGTTGAAGAAGTTAAAAACTACATCAAAAAAGGTAAACTATGGCAAGCTTTTGAGTCAGATGAAAAGGTTGTTTTACTTATTGACGAGGTTGATAAAGCAGATATCGAGTTCCCCAATGATTTGTTACAAGAGTTAGACAAAATGGCTTTCCACGTTTACGAAACGGGAGAAAATGTAACAGCAAAAAAACGACCGGTCGTAATTATAACCTCAAACAACGAAAAAGAGCTACCAGATGCATTCTTGAGACGCTGCTTTTTTCATTATATTCGGTTTCCTGACCAAGAAACTTTGGAAAAAATAGTGCGGGTTCACTATCCAAATATAAAGCAGAACCTTTTATCTACAGCACTGGCGCAATTTTTTGAATTACGTGAGCAACCCGGACTAAAAAAGAAACCATCAACTTCAGAAGCTTTAGATTGGTTAAAATTATTATTAGCAGAAGATCTGAGTGTAACCGATTTAACTCAGGAAGGAAAAAACTCTTTACCGCAATTGCATGGGGCACTGTTAAAAAATGAACAAGACGTACAACTTTTTGAGCGCCTTGCCTTTATGGCACGAAGCCAAAGGTGATTTTGCTATCGTTAAGTTCAAACCTTAAATATAAACCACGAAACAAACTAACCTTTCGTGGCAAATTATGAAAAATAATTTTTGGAGACAATCATGTACCTAGTTTTTGGTATTATTGGAGGAATTTGGGGCGCTAGACTAGCAAAAAAGCGCGGTGGTAAAAGACTTGATATTATTCAATATTCTGTAGGCTACTTTCTATTTTATGCGATAATAGGTGTGATAATTACTGTGATTTTGGACAGAACTATTCTTTAAAATATGTTTATTAAATTTTTCGAAAATTTACGACAGTATAAAGTACCAGTTAGCTTACGAGAGTACTTAACATTTCTTGAGTCTGTATCTCTCGGCATGTGTACCTACGATATTAACCACTTTTATTTTCTCGGGCGCATTATAATGGTTAAGGACGAAAGGAACTTAGATAAATTTGACAGGGCATTTTCAAAAACTTTTAAAGGAATAGAAAGTTTATCAATTGGAGATCTAATAGGGTCCTTAGAGGTGCCTGAGTCGTGGTTAAAAAAACTTACCGAGAGGGTTTTTGACAAAAGTGATATAGAAAAAATCGAAGCGCTTGGCGGTTTCGAAAAGTTGATGGAAACTCTTAAAAAACGCCTGCAAGAACAAGAGAAGCGCCACCAAGGAGGTAGTAAATGGATTGGTACATCAGGAACCTCTCCTTTCGGCGCTTATGGATACAATCCAGAGGGAGTAAGAATTGGTCAAGATCGTAGCAGGCATCAGCGTGCAGTTAAAGTTTGGGACAAGCGTGAGTTTAAAAATTTAGATGACACTGTAGAGCTTGGGACACGAAATATAAAAGTGGCGATGAAACGTCTACGACAATGGGTAAGAAATGGTGCCGAAGACGAATTGGATCTCGATGGAACAATTCGATCGACGGCTGAAAAAGGTTATTTAGACGTAAAAACTCAACCAGAAAGGCGAAATGCCGTAAAACTACTTCTTTTTCTAGATGTTGGTGGATCAATGGATCCATACATTAGATTAGTTGAGGAACTCTTTTCGGCGGCTCGTGCAGAGTTTAAAAACCTTCAACATTATTACTTTCACAATTGTTTGTATGAGGGTGTCTGGAAAGATAACTCCAGGCGTTGGGAAAAAAAAGTAAACACTTGGGAGATTTTAAATACTTATGGTTCTGATTATAAATGTATATTTGTTGGCGATGCATCGATGTCTCCGTATGAAATCTTATACCGAGGAGGTGCAAACGAGTATTGGAACGAAGAGGCAGGGTCAGTTTGGCTCGAGCGCGCGAGAGCGCAATGGCCATCCAATATTTGGATTAACCCTCTACCTAAATCTCAGTGGCAGTATACGCAATCAGTTTCAATTATAAACGAAATCTTCCAATCAAGGATGTTCCCACTAAATTTAAGGGGAATAGACGAAGGTATGAAAACACTGCGTTCTTAAGTTGAAAAATGGCGATAAAAGCACCATATATTTTTGAATGATAAAGATTATACCCATCATATTGCCTTTAGTCTATGGTTTGGCGATGTTTCGATTATCCGCCTGGAGATTAAACCGTACCCTAAAAAATCAATCCAGCTTGCTGGCAGACAGACAACTTCTGGCACCAATCCAACGCTTAGCTGATGCACTTGATTTAGAGAGTATATCTGTAAACATATATGAAATTGAACCAATAAATGGATTAGCAGCGCCCGATGGAAAAATTTTTATTACAAGAGGTTTTTATAATAAATTTATATCTGGTGAGATAACTGGGAGTGAATTGGCATCTGTCATTGCACACGAATTAGGTCATGTTGCATTAGGCCACTCAAGACGACGCATGATAGATTTTTCGGGTCAAAATGCTCTTAGAGTGGCCTTGGGAAGCATCCTCTCAAGAATTATACCCGGATTGGGCGGAATTATAGCGAACGTTCTTTCAAACCTTTTGATGGCGCGTTTGTCCAGAACCGATGAGTTTGAGGCAGATGAATACGCATCTGCCTTGATGATGAAATCTGGTATAGGAGTTGAGCATCAAATCTCAATGTTTGAAAAATTGGAAAAGCTAAGTGGAAATAATGCAAACTTGCAGCCAGCTTGGCTATTAAGTCATCCAAAAACAAAAAAACGGATCGAAAAAATCCAGGAAAATTTATTAAAGTGGAATGCGAACTAATAATACCTTGATTGAAATTACTGATGCCTCATAAGTTTTTGTAGGCTTCGATACGAGATAATAGCATTTGGGTAGATCCATCCTTTGAAACCTTACTTTTTTCACCAGTGATAATTTCAGTAAGTTCTTCCGCCAAAACTTTGCCTAACTCAACACCCCATTGATCAAAGCTATTAATTCCAAGAATAATCCCTTCAACAAAAACTCGATGTTCATATAAAGCGATGATTTTTCCAAGGATTGATGGACTAAGTTTTGAATAAACCAAAGTAGTAGAGGGACGGTTTCCTGGAAATACTCTGTGCGCTGCAATAGACTCAATGTCTGTTCTTTTTTCTTGGCTCAGTTTTAATCTTTCAATAACTTCAGCCATAGAAAGTCCGAGCATCAAGGCCTCAGACTGGGCAAGGCAATTTGCGACCAAAATATCATGGTGACCAGTCAAATAGCTTTCGTCACATGCTGCGCCCACCATAAATTCGCACGGAATAATTCTTGTGCCCTGATGAATTAACTGAAAAAAAGCATGTTGACCGTTCGTACCAGGTTCACCCCAAACAATAGGGCCCGAGTCATAAGTCAATTTTTTGCCATCTATAGAGACGTTTTTGCCATTACTTTCCATCTCTAACTGCTGTAAATAAGCAGGAAGTTTTGATAACCTCTGTTCATATGGCAAAACTGCTCGAGTATGGTAACCACAAACTTGATTGTGCCAAATGCCCACCAAAGCAAGCATTATTGGCATATTTGTCTCCATAGGAGCTTCTTGGAAGTGCTGATCCATTTCAAAAGCCCCTTCCAGAAATTCATCAAAGTTCTTCTCCCCTATTGCGATCATGAGTGACAATCCAATAGGACCCCAAACCGAGTATCTTCCACCAACCCAGTCAGCAAAATCAAAAACACGCTCCTCGGGGATACCAAAAGCATTGGTATTACTTAATGAATTTGAAACTGCAACGAACTGATTAGTGGGGTTAACAACTTCGCACGTCATCCAATCCAAAGCTGCGCGCGCATTTGTCATAGTCTCAGTTGTCGTAAAAGTTTTTGATGCAACAATGATTAAGGTTGTTTTGGGATCAAGATGTTTCAAAATGTCATGTATCTGAGCACCATCAACGTTGGAAACAAAATGACATTTAGGTCCTGTGTGATAAGTAGCTAATGCAGATGTAGCCATAAATGGCCCCAAATCGGATCCACCAATGCCTATATTAACTACATCAGAAATATTACCACCTAAACCTTTAAATTCTCCATCGCGGACACTTTTGGAAAACGCTCGCATTTTTTCCAGAGTATCAAAAATTTTTGGCATAACGTTTTCACAATCAGAAAAAATCTTTGAACCAGATTTATTCCGCAAAGCTATATGAAGCACGGATCTATCTTCTGTTCTATTTATCTTTTCACCAGAAAACATTGCACTTCTAAATTGCTCAACCGCTTTTAGTTTTGCCAGTTTTAAGAGTTCTGCACGACATTTCTTATCAATTTGGGTCTTCGAGTAATCAAAAAAAAGATCTCCTAAATCTATCGAAAACTCCAATGCCCTATTTGGATCGTCAAATAGAGATGTTATCGAACGAGAGCTCTTTGCTTCCCAATATCTTTTTAACTTAGTAAACATATTTTTCTCTAAAATTACTAATTTCCTACTCAGCCCAGTGGACTAGTGCACCGTCCAACACTCCAAGCACTGGTGCAGATAACGGATCAAGACACAGCGCTTCATCATAAACTCTTTTTTTATCAAGGCCGAAAAAAACCAAATGTTTTGTTTTCGAAGAATTCAGAACTCTGGCAGTCAAGGAAATCCTACGCTCAGATATGCCTGGCGCCGATACCGCAACCAAATTTGGAGCGTCTATACTTAAAGCAAGCTTCAAATTACTCGACCCTGGAAATAGAGATGCCGTGTGCATATCTGCCCCCATACCCAGAAGCGCAACAGATAAAGGAAGGCAAGCATCAATATTTTTATTGATATGCAGAATACCCTCCTCCGGAGTATCAAAATCGGCATACATATGAACAAATTTTGCCTTTGATGCTTTATTTTTAAAGAGCGTCTCCTTTATTAGTCTAGTGTTTGAGCGTTCGTGGGAATACGGGACCCACCTTTCATCTCCGAGAACAACTTGTACCCTTTTCCAGTCCAATTTATATTCTGAAAGTTTTTTTAATATTGGTCCAGGTGTTGAGCCTCCTGGCACCGCAAATGTGACACTCTGGCTACTATCTAGCGCATTCGCTAAGTCGTTTGATATTTTCGATGCAACTTTCTCAATTAATTCGTCTCTATCGTTATATTTTATTAAATTATTCATGATATTTCACGCCATTTTCGTCCGTCCTTGTGCATAAGCATCAAAGAATCTTCAGGACCAGAGCTACCAGGCTCATATTTTGCTGGTGCAGAACCTTTTCTTATCCATTGATCAATAACCGGATCTGTCCATGACCATGCAGCCTCCACCTCATCACCACGCATGAAAAGAGTTTGGTTACCCCGAATGACATCCATGATAAGCCTCTCGTATGCATCTGGAACAGCATCAACTTCAGGACCTAGAGCCTCAGCAAAAGTCATATCTAAAGGGACATCGATTAGTCGCATGCCACCAGGCCCAGGCTCTTTAATCGTAAGGTCCATTGTCATCCCTTCATTGGGCTGCAAACGTATAACTAGTGCATTTCTGTGGCTCCCCGCATCTGGGCCAAAAATTGAATGGGGCGTTTCTTTGAAAACCACTGCTATTTCAGAACACCGCGCTTTAAGCTTCTTGCCAGTTCTTAGATAAAATGGAGTACCTGCCCAACGCCAATTGCTAATCTGAACTTTGAGAGCTATGAAACTTTCTGTTTGCGAACTGGGATTGTCTACCGCCTCAAGATAGCTTTTGTCTGAGCCATTATTACTATATTGCCCGCGGACGATATCACCTGAACTTATTGGATCTAGCGCACGAATGACTTTTAATTTTTCATCACGGACTGCATCCGGAGAAAACTTAGCAGGAGGTTCCATCGCAATCAAACAGAGTAATTGCATAAGATGATTTTGAATCATATCCCGCATGGCGCCAGCTTGATCATAATAACTTCCACGCCCCTCCACGCCAACGGACTCAGCAACTGTTACTTGAATATGATCGATGTATTGAGAATTCCAGAGCGGCTCAAATAACATATTACCAAAACGAACAGCCATGAGATTTTGGACCGTTTCTTTGCCAAGATAGTGATCGATTCTATAGATTTGGTCTTCACTAAAATGTTCTTTTAGCACTGCGTTTAAGGCTTGCGCCGAACTTAAATCTCTCCCAAAGGGTTTTTCTAAAACTATGCGTGAACTTTTAGACGCAATAGAGTACTGATGCAGCTTTTCAGCCAACTGCCCAAACAAAGATGGTGAGACTGAAAAATAAAAGGCCTGTATTGCGTCTTTTCGAACTTTATCAGCTAAATCTGACCATCCAAAGTCACCCTGGGCATCTATTTGAACGTACTTGATTTGTTTTATGAAAATTTTGAGTTCAGCTGAAGCCACAAGTTCTGGCTCAAATTCCTTTAAAGCCGATATAACTAAATCTTGGTAACTTTTGGTATTTAGCTCTGACCTTGCAACCCCTATTACAAAAGCATCATTTGGCATTTGTCCCGCAACAAATCTTCTAAAAAGACTTGGCAAAATTTTTCGTTTTGCAAGGTCACCAGTTCCACCGAAAACGACTAAATCAAAGGCTTGAACCGGGATCACACGTGAAACCATTTTTACCTCCTACAAATAATGCCCAAAAGCATATTAAACCACCCTAGCTCAAATAACACCCCATAGATAAACAAAGCTTATGTTAGCGCTAACCTATCGTTGACTATTACTGAAAAAGTAATTTGTCCATAGAAACTCTTTAATTATCAAATAAAAGAGTTTTGAAGTAAAAAAGTAGATATTTTACCGAAGTATCTTTCACTCAGCCAATCACCCAGTTATAAGTCATCGTAAAGTTAGTGATGGGATTATTTATGGTTTTTCGACCTAAGTCAGATTTTCTAAATATTATGATGTCGCGTGGTTTTATTTCGGACTGCACCGACTATGACGGCTTGGATAATCTTTTAATCTCCGAAGTTTGCCCAGGCTATATAGGGTTTGATGCTACCGCAAAATCTTTACATGTTGGCAGCTTGATGCAAATTATGATGCTGCGCTGGCTTCAAAAAACTGGTGGAAAGCCAATTACGCTGATGGGTGGCGGCACCACAAAGGTTGGAGACCCAAGTTTTAGAGCAGACGAACGGCCTTTGTTAAGCAACAAACAAATTGAAGAAAATATTTCAGGTATTAAGGGAGTTTTTTCAAACTATCTTGATTTTGGAGAAAAACCATCTGATGCCTTAATGATAAATAATGCGGAATGGCTTGATGAGTTGAATTACATTCAGTTCCTTCGTGAAATAGGTGGTCATTTTTCAGTGAACCGAATGCTCTCGTTTGAAAGCGTTAAATCCCGATTGGACCGTGAACAATCTCTCTCATTTCTTGAATTTAACTATATGATTTTGCAGGCTTATGACTTTTATGAATTGAACCAAAGATACGGATGCAAACTTCAAATGGGCGGTTCCGATCAAATGGGAAATATAATAAATGGCATGGAATTATCACGCCGAAAAGCGAATGCAAAAGTATTTGGGCTGACATCTCCACTACTTACTACTTCAGATGGGAAAAAGATGGGGAAATCTCAAAACGGGGCAGTCTGGCTTAATAAAGAAATGCTATCACCTTTTGATTTTTGGCAATTTTGGCGAAACACTTCGGATGCAGACGTAGGAAAATTCTTAAAACTTTACACGGAAATTGACCTTGATGAATGTGAAAAATTAGGATCTTTAGAGGGCGCCGAAATTAATGAAGCCAAGTCTATTTTGGCAAATCAGGTAACCACTTTATGTCATGGTGAAAAAATAGCTTCAGATGTAGAGAATACAGCAAAAGAAGTTTTTGAAAAAGGGGGTGTTGGAAGTGATCTCCCATCTTACAGTGTCACATTGGGCGAAGTTAAAACTGGTTTATCCGTAGCTCAGTTATTGACAAAAACTGGACTTACGAAATCGGGCAAAGAAGCCAAGCGCTTAATTTCAGAAAAAGGCGCACGACTAAATGGAGTTTTAATCACCGATATAAGCCAAATTGTAAATGTTGATGACTTTAGTGAACCACTGAAACTAAGTGCCGGTAAAAAGAGACATGCGATCGTGGATCTTCAAAAATAATAGGATCGCAAATAATTGTAAGCGATTATTACTTTTGTCTAACTTGCTCCATAAAATCTGGGCTCCCTAGTACTGACCCGTTAGAACCTAAACCCAACTTTATGTCGTCTATGACATCCATTCCTGCGATTACTTTACCCACTACTGTATACTGACCATTCAGAAAATACCCTTCTTTAAACATTATAAAAAACTGACTGTTCGCACTGTTAGGGTTCTGGGCTCGCGCCATGCCAACAATACCTCTATCAAACGGTATATTTGAAAATTCTGCAGGCAAATCGGGCATATCAGATCCACCGCGCCCCGCCATTGAAACGTCTCCCTCAACTTTACCAAATTGAACATCGCCAGTTTGAGCCATAAAACCCTCAATCACACGGTGAAAAGCTATGCCATCATATTTTCCTTTAGAGGCTAGCTCCAGCATTCTTTCAACATGCAAAGGTGCAACTTCTTCAAACAAGTCAATGACTACAATCCCATTTGCACCCTCGCCTTTTATGCTAATTTCAAGTTTAGCCGCAAATGCGAAGGTGACCGAAACAATCAAAATTAAAAGAGACAGAAATAATCTATGCATCAGCAGCCACCTTGACTGATATCATTCTATCTGGTGATGCCGGCGGCTCACCTCTTTCAAGCCCGTCAACGAACTCCATGCCGGATGTAACCCGTCCATAGACCGTGTATTGGCGGTTTAAAAAGTGGTTATCGGCAAAATTTATAAAAAATTGGCTGTTTGCACTATCTGGGCTTGAACTTCTCGCTGCGCCTAGAGT
>CEWK01021782.1_pt1 | contig 10228 bp, 6 predicted proteins | sample 531431 | NCBI WGS metagenome assembly CEWK01 (sample SAMEA2623059, study PRJEB7988) | marine metagenome | isolation source: saline water (ENVO:00002010), including
TACTGTTTGGTATGCTGCATGCAGAGATTGACTTAAAACTTGTCCACCAAACACCCTCCCCCATACAGTCTCATAGTTTTTACCTTCAAATCTATTGTTATCAATTTTTTTAAGCGTAACAATTGATAATAATTCATTTATATCCATAGGCTCTGTAAAAAAAATTTTTAAATAATTGAAAACCCCAATAAAACTAAGGTCTCATCAAACAAAGTTACTAAAGATTTGTTATCTTGTAAACTAAAATAAATTAATCTTTCAATGAAAAAAAAACTAACACAATTATTTTTAGCACTTGCTTTTTTTACTTCAAATGCTCAACAAATCAATTTTGTTGAATATGATCTGGAAAACGGTCTACATGTGATATTACATCAAGATAATTCCGCACCAGTAGTCTCAGCGACATTACAATTTCATGTAGGTTCAAAAGATGAGGATGATGGTCTTAAAGGTTTTGCTCACCTATTTGAACATATGCTTGGTAAGGAAACAAAAAATATGGATTCTGGTCAATGGGGAAAGATATATAGCGCTAGAGGTGGAAGTGGAAATGCCTCAACAAGTGTTGATCTAACTAATTATTATGTAACTGTTCCATCTAACAGTTTAAAGCTTGCTTTATGGAGATACTCTGAAATAATGTTACACCCAATAATTGAACAGGAAACAATTGATATTCAAAGAGAGGCAGTAAAGGAGGAAAAAAGACTTAGATATAATCAACCATATATTCCAAGATTTTATGATTATTTAAAAAGAAATTTTTTTAAGGAGCATCCGTATCAACACCCAATAATTGGATATTTTGAAGATCTTGATAGTTCTTCTCTTGATGATTTTTTAAATTTTAAAGAAAAATTTTATGCTCCTAGTAATGCAGTTTTTGTTGTTGCTGGAGATATAGATGTTAATGAAACAAAACAGCTAATTTCAGAATATTTTGATGAGGTTCCATACAAAGGTGAAAAGCCAGAAAAAAATTATCCAGTTGAGGAGCCTTTAAAAGAGGAGATAAGGGTAAAAGAATATGATCCAAATATTCAAATACCTGCATTATTTTATGCATTTAGAACTCCAGCTATGTCTAATAGAGATTCGGCAGTAATAAATTATATTGCTCAACATTTAAGTGGCAGTGAGAGTTCCATTCTATATAAAAAGTTGGTTGATGAAAAACAAATGGCTCTTGGAGTTCAGTCATTTAATATCGAACAGGAGGATTACAGCTTATTTACAATTTTTATTTTACCTCAAGGAGAGACAACTCTTGATGATTTAATTTTAGAAGTTGAAGTAGAGATTGAAAAGATACAGAAAGAGTTAATTTCAGAAAGCAACTATATGAAAGTTCAAAATGCTTTTGAGAATTCGTATGTTTCATCACTATCATCTGTAACTGGCAGAAGTCAATCTTTAGCAAGGTATTATCATTTATATGGTGATGCATCTATGATAAATAAATTTCCTGAAATATATAGATCTATTTCAAGAGAGGAAATTAGGGAAATTGCTGAAAAGCATTTAAATACTAATCAGAGATTAATTATGGAATACCTTCCTGGAACAAATAAAGAATAATGAAAAAAGTTATAAAAAAAACTATCGTATCCGGAATTATCAAAAAGTTGATACTAGCACTTATTGTATTTACTTCAAATATATCAACTGCTCAAATAGACAGGAGTATTCCAGATCCTGGACCTGCTCCTGAGATTAAGTTTAAAAGCCCAATAACAAAAAAACTTAATAATAATTTGACTGTAATGATAGTAGTTGATAATAAACTACCAACAGCATCTGCTTCACTTATAATTGATAACCCTCCAATTTTATCCAAGGATAAATCTGGTTTACGGAGTCTTCTATCTTCAAGTTTAGGAAAAGGAAACAAGTTTCAAACTAAAGATGAGTTTATTGAGGAGAAAGATTTTATGGGCTCATCAATAAATTACAACTCAAGCGGTGGATCTCTATCTTCATTGTCTAGATATTTTGAGAGGACGTTAACTATGTTTGCACAGGGTGCTTTTTTTCCTGAGTTTTCTCAAGAAGAATTTGATAAAGAGAAAACTAAGCTTATTGAAAGTCTTAAAGTAAATGAAAAAAATGCTTCAACAATAGCAAGGAGGGTAGAAGATATAATTGCATTTGGGAATAATCATCCAAGATCTGAATATACAAGTCAAGGATCAGTTTCAAAAATTGAGCTAAATGATATAACAAACTTTTATTCAACATATTTTAGACCTAACAATGCATATTTAGTTATTATAGGAGATGTTGATGCAGATAGAACAATTGAAGTTACTGAAGAGTTATTCGGCAGTTGGGAAAATTCAATGAGTCTTAATACTCTCTTTGGAGATGAGTCTGTAAACAGTTTTAGTGAACCTGAGATATCGGATAAGATATCCATTCATGTAGTTGATGTTCCCAACTCAGCTAACGTTGAAGTAACATTTCAAAATATCATTAACAGAACATTGAAAGATGATAGCTATTTTTCTGCTAACATAGCAAATAGGGTTCTGGGTGCAAGACCTGAATCGAGACTAGAATCTGTAATAAGAGAAGATAGAGGATTTGCCTATTATGCAAGATCTATTTTGCCTGCAAGCTCAGAAACAAAAACAAAATTCCAGGCTAGAACAACCGTAAGAGATGAAGTTGTAGATAGCGCAGTAGTTGAAATCTATAACCAGTTAAAAAAGATGTCAAATATCCCAATAACAGATGAGGAACTGGAAAATGCTAAATCTGGATATTTTGGTTCTTTCGCTATGTCAATGGAGAATCCGGTAACTATCGCAAATCAAGCACTTAATATTAGAACTGAAAACTTACCAGAAAATTTCTACAGTACTTTTCTGGAGAACATTAATAAAGTTTCAAAAAAGGAAATTATTGATTCCTCGAAAGAGTTTGTTTTGGCAGATAACTCTCAAATAATTATTACTGGTAAGGTAGGTAGTATTCTAGATAATATTGAAAATATTTACATAGAAGGAAACAAAATTCCTGTGTTTTACCATGATGAATATGGAAATATTACTGAGAGACCTGACTACTCAGTTGACTCAAATATTACTGCTGAAAGTATAGTTAATAGGTATATTAATTTAATTGGTGGTAAAGATAATTTAGAAGCAGTTCAATCAATTGAGCTCAATGGCTTTGCAGATCTTAATATGCAAGGTCAAAGCTTTAAGCTTGAGTTTTATTCATTAAAAAATAGTCAGAGTCAGTCATTATCAACAGTATCTGCCGGTGGAATGCAAGTTCAAAAAAGTGTATTTAACAAGGATCAAGGATATAATGTAGTTAATGGTCAAAAAATAATTCTATCTGAAGACGAATTAGAACAAGCTTTAACAGACTCTAAATTATTTAGTGAATTAAGCTATGATTATGAAATAGTTAAACTTGTTGGAAGCTCAACTATTGATAACCAAAAGGTTTATGAGATTAAGATTTCAGATAATAATACGGAATATTACTCAATTGAAACTGGACTAAAAGTCAAAGAAGTTGAAAATCAACTAATTGATGGTAATCAAATAATTATTGAGACAACTATTAAAGAATATCAGGAAGTTAATGGAATCTTGATTCCTAGTGAGATTAACCAGGTAACACCTGCAGTTCCAATACCTGGTGGAATCACCATAAAGTTTAATACAATAGATCTTAATGTTGAAATCTCTGATTCAGATTTTAATTAAAAAGACTTATCAAAAAAGGCACCCTAGAGGTGCCTTTTTTATTATTAAAATTATCTAATTTTTTAAAAATTCATCAAAAGTAAGCAACTCCATTTGACTTTGGTCGACTCTTTTTAAAATTTTATCATACTCACTTTTCAAACTATTATATTCGTCTTGAACTATACTTAAGTTAGCAAGATCATTTTGTGATGGTTTATCATAACTGGAAGCTAGTTTTGAGTAAAGATCAAGAAGATCCTCACGCAACTCATTTTCAGCTGTTCCAACATAGTTATCACCAGTTGTAATTACCATTGATTCTTTAATAGTTTGTAACTTATTTTTTACTCCTTTTTTAATTGTATCAGAAGATAACATCTCATCAATTGTATATACTACATATGCTAATTCTTCAGATAAGTTATACAACTTCATGGTAGTCTCGTATTTTAGCTTTTTTTCATTTGAGTCTAAACTTGTGCTAGGATCATCTGAAACATATATAGATTTAGAAAAACTATCTCTACCCTTATTAATAACTATATTGTATCTTCCTTCCTTAACTCTCGGACTTGTTAACCCACCACGAGCTAAAGTCTTTCCCTTAGCTACTTTAGGTTGACTCATTCTATAGTTCCATGTGACAAAATTCATACCTTTAGATTTACCAGGACTTAACTTTACTATAGACTTTCCAGTTTCGTCAAAAACCTCCATAGTCATTTTTCCAAATGTATGTCTCTTAGGTAGTAAATACTTAATTCTCGCATTTAAAGAGGAATTTGCACCAAAAAATTGTGTTTCCCTTCCAAAGTCATCTGCAAATCCACTTTGGTCAGACATTGCATAATTATCTTTTTCAAAAAAATATAATTTCTCTGAAAGAGATTCTTGATTAATTTCTCTCAATGGAGAAATATCATCGATTATAATTATACCCCTTCCATGTGTAGCTAATACTAAATCATTTGTATTCTTTTGTAGTTCGAGATGGTGAATTGCAACTGGTGGTACATTGTTCTCAAACTTATTCCATGTATCTCCTCCATTAATTGAAATATATAATCCAAATTCTGTACCTAGAAAAAGTAGATTTGGATTGATATAATCCTCTTGAATGCTTCTTGCAAAACCATAGACGTCATTATTTGGTATAATGTTTTCCCAAGTTAATCCAAAGTCTTCAGTTTTATATGTGTAAGCATTCATATCTCCAGTTGTATGTCCATCAAAGACTACATATGCAGTTCCTAAATTATGAACACTTGGCTCAATGTGATATACCCATGTGTTTTTTGGAACACCATTAATATTGGAAATTAAATTTCTCCAGGAATTTCCACCATCTGTAGTAAGTTGAACATTTCCATCATCTGTTCCAACCCAAATTACATTTTGATCAATTGGTGATTCAGCTATTGTAAAAATTGTAGTATGATTTTCAGCACCTGAATTGTCCATTGAAAGACCACCTGATTCACTCTGCATTTGTTTTGATTTATCATTAGTTGTTAAATCTGGTGAAATAATTTTCCATGTATCTCCCATATCGTCAGACACATGAAGATATTGACTTCCAATAAAAAATCTATCTGGATTATGGAAACTTGTTGAAATTGGAGTATTCCAATTAAATCTATATTTATCGTAGCCTTCAACTTGCAGAGGCTGAATTGTCTTCACTCTATTATTATCTACATCATACCTCCATACATTTTCAGCACCTTGCATTTCTGAATAAATTATATTCTTTGCGGGATGTTTGTAGACTCTAAAACCATCTCCTTGTCCAACAGGATCCCAATGTTTAGCAGATATTCCTCCTGGAGCACGTGTTGGACCGTACCAAGAACCATTATCTTGAAGTCCTCCATAGACATTATAGGGTTCATTATTGTCAACTGTAACATGATAAAATTGTGATATAGGTAAATTCTCAGATATTTCCATAGTTATTCCTTTGTCCCAAGATCTGTAGACCCCTCCATCAGTGCCAACATATAGTAGATCCGAATTGTTAATGTCAAAAACCACATCATGAATATCAGGATGCATATAACCAAGATCTTGGAAAGTTTTACCTCCATCTTTTGAAATAGAACCATAAAGCCCTGCTTTAACAACTATATCCTCATTTTTGGGATCGACTACAATCCTAGAAAAGTAAAATGGTCTCACTGTGATTCCAAAATCATTATTAGTTTGTTCCCAAGATTCTCCTCCATCAAAGCTCTTATATAATCCTTTATCTTCATTTTTTTCAGCTTCAATGACTGTATAAAGAATATTTGAATCAGTCTTTGCCACTGCAATTGCAAGTCTTCCTAATCTCCCTTCGGGAAAACCATTATGAATTTTATTCCATGTCTCTCCCCCATCAATCGATTTAAAAAGAGCACTGTTTTCTCCTCCTGATTCAAAAAACCAAGGTCCTCTTCTAAATTCCCACATAGACGCATATAAAATATTTGAATTATTTGGATCCATGGTCAGATCCGCTGAGCCTGTGGACTGATTTATATACAATATGTTTTCCCATGATTGTCCACCATCAGTTGATTTATATACTCCTCTTTCTTCACTATCAGACCATAACGCTCCTAATACTCCAACATAAATTTCATTGGAGTTATCTGGGTTAACTATTATATCAGAAATTCTTTCAGAATTTTTAAGACCAATATTTAACCATGACTGTCCACCATCAGTTGATTTATATAAACCATCTCCAATAGAAACACTATTCCTTGGCCATGGCTCACCTGTTCCAACATAGATTGTATTGTCAGGGTCATTTGGATCTAACTCAACTGCTCCAATTGACTGAGAATGATCATCGAAAATTGGCCTAAAAGTAGTCGCCGCGTTTTCAGACTTCCAGACACCTCCACCTGCAGTTCCTGCATAAATTACTTTGGGGTCTGTTGGGTGGTTTTCCACATCGCTAATTCTACCACTCATTACAGCAGGTCCTATAAATCTAGCATTCAAATCTCCATAGTAATCTTTTAATTCAATAGATTCTTTTTCTTGAGAGTATGATTTAAATGAAAGCAATAAAGCAATTGCTAAAAATAAATTTAGTTTATTCATATTTCTGTTATTTAAGGTATATTATTCTTGGCTCTCTTCCTCTGGAAATTTAAAATCAGAATCATCAAGTTCTGGATTAATTTCCATACTTTGAACAACAAAAGTTTGTCCTCCCGGTTGCCCCTTAGCACCAAATGTTAATGAAAAAGGGTAATATACTCCATCTACTTCTTGATAATCACTAAAGCTTTGTTGAATAACGGCACCTTTTCCTGGACCTTCAAGCATCTCAGACCATACTGCAAGCAAAACATAATTATCCATATCAAATAAGTAATAATCAATATTTGGATTTTCTTCTCCATCAATAAGATATGGAGTTTTTGTCATCTTAATTTTATAAACTTCCGTTCCCTCAAAATCATCGGTTCCGTCAAATTCAGCAGTATATCCTAAATCTTTATATGTAACAAAAACATCGGGAAATTCTTGAATTTCATTTTTAAAATTAATCACATCTTCTTCGTCACTTTTAACAGGTTTAAAGTCAGGGAATCCACTTGACCATAATACCTCTCCATCAAATACACCGTCTTTGAGTTCTTGGCCTTGTATTGATATTGTTATACTCGATCTATTTTTAGAACTTACTATTTCGATTGGAAGTTCTAAACCTCCTTGATTTGCTGATGCATTAATTATTACTCCTTCGACATTTTGAATAGCTTCAACACCTCCTATTACTTCAAGATATCCATCTATTATTTCCTCAGCTGTTTGAGAAGTCAATGTATTAATTGAGAATAATATAGTTGCGGTTAATAATAACGCTTGTAGTTTAAATTGTTTCATGATAAATTTTATAATTAGTTAATAATTTGTTTTGCAAAAGTATTATTTTTTTTTGGTTACTAAGTATACTCCAAGTAAAATTACCGCAGTTCCTAAAAATTGAATAAACTTGAACTGCTCTCCATCTAATAGTCCCCAAAAAATTGCAACTAAAGGAATTAAGTATGTTGTTGATACAGAAAAAACGGGAGATGAAATAGCCAATAGTTTAATGTACAAAACCTTTGCAATTGCAGTTCCAAAAACTGCTAATATTATTATGTAAATAATTGATTCAATTATTAATGGGTCTTTTGTAAAACTTTGAAAAGGAAAATCTGTAAACAAAAGTATTAAAGATGCTGGTAGAAATAGGAAAATAAAGCTCATCGCAATTATTGCTATTGCAGAAATATCTGGAAGTTTATACTTTAAAATATTTGCATTAACTGCATAGAAAAATGCTGCTAATATTGTAAATGATACATATAATAAGTTAAGTCCGGATATTAAAAACTCATTATTAACTAAAATTATAATACCTAAAAATCCAATTAAGACCCCTGCAAATTGTTTCTTAAAAAATTTTTCTTTGAAAAACAGAATACTAATTATCAGTGTAAATAAAGGGGTAAGTGAGACCATTACTCCAGCAACTGCACTTGAAATTTCAGTCTCAGCAAAAGCAAATAAATAGTTTGGGAAAAAGGTTCCAATAAATGCAGAGAATGCAACCCATTTGATTTTATTTCTTGGAATTTGATTTAACTTGGAAATGCCAAACGGAGCAATAATCATAGCGGTTATTATCATTCTCAAAGACCCCAGTTGTATAGGAGTCAGTCCAGTAAGTCCTTTTTTTATTAGTATGTATGAGCTCCCCCATATAATAGATAGGATTATCAACGTTCCCCATTTTCTTACTCCAATATTCAAATATCTATTTATTTTGGAAGGATTAGCTTTACTTGTTTAATTCTCTTTTTATCTACAATTTCAATTATAAACTTATAGTTGTTGTGATATACAATTTGACCAACTTTTGGAATTTTTTTTACTTTCTCTAATAACAACCCCCCCAAAGTTTCTATCTCAGTTGATACTTGATCAAAAGATGAAGTTTCTTTAAGATTAATTGATCTATAGAAATCTTGCATATTAATTTTAGCATCAAAAATAAATGTATTTTCATCTAACTTTGAAAAAAGATTATCTTCTTCATCAAATTCATCGCTAAATTCGCCAAAGATTTCCTCTATAACATCCTCAAGAGTTATAATTCCCGAAGTTCCTCCATACTCATCAACCACAATTGCCATATGAATTTTTTTAGTTTTAAATTCAGTAAGCAGATCATCTAGTTTCTTATTTTCAGGAATATATAGTGGTTTTCTTAATAATGAGATCCAATCAAAATCATCTTTTTCAAGATGAGGTAAAAGATCTTTGACATATAAAACACCTAAAATCTTATCTAAGTTATCTTCAAAAACAGGCACTCTAGAAAAGCCATTTGATATTAGCTCATCTACTATATCATTCTTTGTTTTATTTGATTCTAATGCGAAAACATCAACCCTAGGACACATAATTTGTCTGGTTTCAACATTTCCGAAGTTTACAATACCTTTTAATATTTTTTTTTCTTCCTTACTTGTTTCGTTTGAATCTGTTAACTCTAATGCTTTAGATAATTTATCCACTGAGAGTTGTTCATTATCTCTAGAAAGGTTGGATTCTAAATAACTCATTGATTTACTCATGGGTTGATTAAAGAGAAATAGCATGTATCGATCCAAAAAATAAATTGGTCTAACCATTAATTTTGAGAAGATAAGCGGGTTCCTATTTGCATATATCTTTGGCAGAATATCTCCAATAAATAATATTAACATTCCTATGACACCAACCTCTATTAGGGTCTCTATAATTGGATTGTTTATCGAACTTAAATAAGGATTATCAATTGAGGCAAATAAAATAACTATCGCAATATTTATAAAGTTGTTTGATATCAAAATTGTTGCTAATAGTCGTTTTGGTTTCTCTAACAAAGCTTCAATTTTCTTAATTAATTTATTGCTATTATCTTCTGGAATATGTGCCTTATCTAGCGAAAAGAATGCAACCTCACAACCAGATGTCAGGGCTGACAAAATTAGAAAAACTGATATTAAAATAATTTTAATTATCACAAGAGTTTAATAAAATTTAGAAAAGGGAATCCAAATCAGAATGGTAAATCGTCATCCACCTGATCAGTCTCTTTTTTATCTGATATTTCAGCAGTGCTTTGTTCTAAATTATTACTAGTATCATTCTTAGTTGATAAAAAAGTAAATTCATCAACATTAACCTCAGTTGTATATCTGTCTGCTCCATCGTCTCCTTGCCATTTCCTTGTCCTTAATTTCCCTTCAACATAAACTTTATCTCCCTTTGATAAATATTTTTCACAAACTTCAGCAGCTTTGTTTCTAACTACAATATTATGCCAGTCAGTGTTTGTGACTTTCTCATTGGTTGCTTTATTCGTATACGTTTCATTGGTTGCTAAAGGAAATCTTGCAATGCAACCTCCGTTATCAAAATGCTTCATCTTTACATTATCTCCTAGATGACCAATCAACATTACTTTATTTAGTGTTCCACTCATA
>CEWK01132970.1_pt1 | contig 10223 bp, 9 predicted proteins | sample 531431 | NCBI WGS metagenome assembly CEWK01 (sample SAMEA2623059, study PRJEB7988) | marine metagenome | isolation source: saline water (ENVO:00002010), including
GAAGATAATATATTTATTAAAGATACAATAAAACAAGAATTAGACAATAATAAATCAGAACTAGAATCAACTATTTTTAATCAAAACACTGAAAATAATTATCCAAAAAACTCAAAAGAAGAAAGAATAAATGATATTGAAAATAAAATTTTTAATCTAAAAATAGAATTGCATAAACTACTAAAAAAATCAGATATACAAATACATAAATCTAATTACTCTAAGGATACTAAATGTTGGTGGTGTAAGAACTCATTCAAAACAGAAGCAGTATGCCTTCCTGAATATTATTTTAATGATAAATTTTACTGTTATGGTAATTTTTGTTCTTATAATTGTGCTCATTCTTATAACCTAGACACAAATGATAATGTTTGGAAAAAAAATTCTTTATTACATTTGATGTATTTTAAAACATATAATAAAAATATAAAGATACCACAAGCTCCCCATTGGTCATCGCTTAAAGAATTTGGAGGAGAGTTGTCTATAAATGAATTTAGAAAAAATAGTATTGTAAACTCGAAAGAATATCTTCTACTTAAACCACCAATGGATTCAAGACTTAACTTCTTTGAAAAAACAATTAAAGTTGATAATAATATATTGTCAAGTAATATGTATCAAAAACTTTTGGACGAAACAGATGATTTAGTGATTAAAAGATCAAAGCCTCTTAAATCAAGTAATTATAGTCTAGACAAAACGCTATTCATAAAAAAAAAAGAAAGGATGAATAAAACAAATGAGATAGCAAACTCCTCATACTAACATACGTATACTAACGGTATCATCTAAACCTGTAATATTTCTCTTAAAATCTTCGTATTGATTAGACTTACAATTTACTATAAATTGGGTAGAAATATTGCCTTCTTGTACCATAGACTTATCATAAGTAACATTGTCAGAAATACCACACTCTTTGATAGAAACATTTATATTCTCAACTAAAGTTTTCAAATCTAATAAACCAGAAGAAATACTAAATTTACATGCCTTTGGTTTATCAGATGAACTTTTCAAAAAACTGATAAATTTAATTAAATCTTCATCATTATTTTTCTCTCCTATTTCTTGAAGAAAATCAATAAGAGAAATATCATTTATTACATTATCATAATCTTCTTCACCATCATCATCTTCGTCACCATCATCATCGTCTTCTTTTTTGTTGATTATCTTGTCCTTTATATCTACTAAATAATCTTTAGAGTATGATCTAATATGATTATCATAGAAATTAAGAGTACCTCCTTCTAAACTATTTTTTCTACCAAATTTTATTAACTTTGTCTTAATTTTCTTTATTTCTTCGTGGTGCGATGACGAACCGTTCAAACCTTTCATTGTTGCAAAAAAGGTATCATCGACCTTGACATAATACACCTTTCCAAAATCAATATTGCGACTATTAAAATTTCTCTGGCTACTTTGAGTGTCAACAGCTCTCATCGTTATTTTGTGATCGAAATCAACCATAAAACCAGTATATGTAGCTTGTTCCTTATTGTAATCTTCAAATATTACTGCAAACACAAAGCCAAAACAAGGATCCAAATCGCCAAAGTAACATGAATCCATGATACTTTTTTCATCATCAGATATTTTAATAACACCTTTCTCTTTTTTCATATTCTTTTCAGAATTAATCATCAAACTTTCATCAGTAAAATCAGTCATTTTATGTTAAATATTAATAACTAATTAGCAAATAATATATTCAATTTTTATTATAACAAAGTCTCTGCAAGACTTTGTTAGAATAAGTTCTGATTTTGTTGGAAATGAATTTTTTTAAATTTTATAAAAAAATTCTATCCCAAAATCAATTTTTATTATTTCATTATATAATATAAACCTTGTAAAAAACAATCAGCTAAATCATCTTTCTTTTTATGTTGTTCAAAAACTCCTACCCAATTATCATATTTTGAGATCAATTCTCTACAATATTTAACTCCTAATGATTTTGTTAATTTATATGATTTTGCTTCATTTCCTTTTAATTTAATTAATTTTTTTGAATCACTGTCATCAGCCAATTTAAGCTTATTTGAAGGACTCATAAATTTAACATTTTTTACATTAGATTGTAATCTTTCTTTATCAAATATACCTCTAATTAAAAAATAATCATATAAAGTTGATGATATTGCTTTCATTTTTGGATTTTTCATACTTGGTTGATTCTCAATTAATATTGAATCTACATTTAGAAAATCATTTCTTTCTTCCAGTTTTTTTATTAATTCAACTTTTAAAACATCAATATCGATTGAACCTACAGCTTTTTTCTTTAAACTCTTAACCTTATAACTATCTATAACTTTTTTGTAAAAACTTTTAGCATGGGCAGTACAATAACATTTACCAGTTATTTTATGTTTATATTTTGATTTTTTAACACATTCTTTTAAACTTTCATCTGATTCTCCCCATTGACATTTAATTTCATTATTACATATTTCAAAAATATCATCAAATTCTGGAACAACTAAATCTTTTGGAATATGTTTTTTACAATAATATTGTTCTTCTTTACTTTTACCATCTACTTCTGTACAACAAGATGCATTTTTTCCACATGTAACACACTTTAAACTTTCCCTATTTGTAAGATTAATAATTCCCCAATCTTCTATTTCCCATTTTTCACCATCAACATTTAATAAACAATATGCTAAATTAATAATTCCTACATCCCAAGATAATATTTTCATTATAATTACATACAAAATAATTTAATGAAAATACGCACTAATATTATTTTTACTAGCTTCACTTATTCTTTAAGCGTAGTGAATGCTTTGCATTCTAATTATTCTTTATATAGATAAGAAAAATAATTTCTAAATTTCTCTAATGAGTATTAAATATTTGTTAGATAATGATCTAAAAGTTTTGGGAGATCTAACAGTTAATACTGTTATTAATGTAACTGGTGAAGTAAAAGGAATAAAGCCTCTATCAGATTTAATTGGTAAAACAAAAATATATGATGGAGATTTAAAAATAGATACATTAGTACTATCAGATAAATTAGGTTTTACAATATCTGTTCAAGGTTCAACAATATGTGTTATCAATACAGACATGGATAAATTAATCGAATAAATATTTTAATCAAATCAATATTAATACTGATTTGATTTAAATTTGTTTATGAAGATCCACCCCCACTTTTAGACATAGCTGCAAAAGCTAATGCCAAAACAACAACAACAGTAAATATTAAGTTCATAATCCATGCTGATTTTTGAGGACAATTTCCTTCACCTCCATTACAAATTTCTTGGTGACCATCTGAATATGGGCATGTACCTCCATTCATAGCAGGTAGTAATACTTGCCATTTTTTCTTACAATCAGAATCACATACTGTCCAACCACCTACACAATTTGATTTTGAACTTGCATTTAAAACTACGACTGAATTTCCACTATCTCCTTTGGCACCTTGAACTCCAGGTTCGCCGGTATCTCCTTTTTCACCTTTCAAACCTATTTCTCCTTGAAGACCCCTATCACCGACCTCACCTTTATCACCCTTATCACCCTTATTACCTTGTGGACCTTGAGGTCCTTGATCTCCTTTTTTACCATCTGATGCAAATCCTGGTTCACCTTTAGGACCAACATCACCTTTTACACCTTTATAAATTTTTTCTTTAAGAGCATCTCTAATTTTAGTTTTCACAAAATTTGTAAAAACTGGTGCTAATTTATCAGGAGATTCTAATGAATCCATATCAAGTCTTGTAGGTTTTGACCATTCAACTAGTTGTAAAAATACACAACCCCACATACCATCTCCTGGTCTAACTAAATTATGACCTGCACCACCAGCGCCCCAATTTCTATATTTTCTTGGTTCAGATTCTGGAAAATAATTTTCATCATAGTCAAACTTATCTTCGTAATAAAAAGGAGTAAATTTACTTAAATCAATATTAGAACCCTTATCATTTTTAAACTTTGCTGGATCTCTATCTAACCCTAAATCATTCCAAAATTCTGCAGATAAAGTTTTTCCATTTCCAGGATCTATTTCCTCTGTATATTGATTTATTCCTCCAAATCCAAATCTACCAGGCATATAAAATGGCATATAAACTGTATTTTTTCCTTCTAAATAAAATTGTTCTAAATATCTTCTCATTAAACTCTCTTCTGTTCCGCTTAATTGTCTATTAAATAAAATTAATTCTGCAAGATGATAATCAGAAGTTTCGCCTGTAAAATTAATTCTAATATATTGTTGGCCTACATTTCTACCACCTCCCCAGCCTCCCCAGCCTTGTCTTGCTGATCTTCTTGTGAATTGTCTAGGCTTATAAATACCTAATACCCATGCATCCCTATAAGAATCTGATAATCTATGCCCATGACCATGGGACATCCAACCACCTGAATGATACACACCTGGGTATCCACCATGATGACCAGCAATTGTTGAATTAGTAGAAGAATCTAATATTCTACGTCTCACACCACTAGTAGGACTATACCTTGTTACGGCAATTATTGTCCAATTATCATTATTTGTTCTTACTGGAAAGGAAATCTTAGATGAATGATGACCTTTTACATAAGGAAAACCTCGGGATTTTGGTATGTTATCACTTCCTTCAACATAATTTTTTCGATCAACTACTCTCATTTTATATTTATCATCAGGATAATTTTTATGATATCTAATTGAAGCATATTTTCCTGATATTATATCTTTCCATTTTCCATCTTTAAAAGTAGATGGTGTAAATCTCATTACAATACCATTGGTAACTGGTAATGGTAATTGTAATGTTTTTGCAGTTGTTGTTCCAGAACCACCACCTCCAAATAAAAAGCTTTGAGATCCTATTGTAAATTTATTATCTGGAACTGCACTTCTACCAGGCAACCAAGAACTTCTTCCATTAATTAACCATGTATTAAAAGGAGCTTTGCACTTATCATCAACACTAATTGGCATCGATGATTTTTTCAAATATTTTTCATATGGAGCTACTTTTAAACCACTATCACGAGAATGAGAATCGCCACCAGAAGATAAACCTTTTGAATTATTATCATTGTTACAACACCAGCCACAACCATTTCCACCTAATCCTCCCATTCTATTTGTAAAATCATATACATTTTTTTTATCATGATCTCCGGTTTTTCTTACATTACCTCCAATGTTAAAATGAGAATCTTTTATACTTGACTCAACAGATGAAGTTCCTCCCTCAGCCTTAACTATTAATTTATCATTAACTTTTATGGTAGTATCTCCACCATTTCTAAATTTTTCATCATCATGATATAGCCCTTTTCTTCCTATGGATATTGTTAAAATATCATCACTATTTAATGTTATTAAATCAGTTCCTTTAGTGTTACCTCCACCACCTCCGGCTCCTCCAACACCTTTACCATCTTTTTCAATAGATTTTGTACCTGATCCTCCTCCACCAATTGCCCAAAGTTTGACCTTGATTTTGTCTTTAATTCTAATTTTTATTTCTTTATCTTTATTCGTATCCACGTTAGCATTATCAAAGATATAAAATGGGTATCCAGCATTATCATCGTATTTATAAATAAATTTTTTATCATTTTTGTTAACCATTTCAATGAGTTTTGTAAAATCTTTATATAATTTTCCAGCATTTATACTCTTGATTTCAATAAAACAAGCTCCAGAATGACCGTGGCCATACCAAGATTTTTCATTACCGACATCTCCATAATGACCTCCACCACCAGCTCCAAAATTATCTTTAATTGATGCTGCATTTGAAACATTATTTTTTGATGTTTGTTCAGTAAATGGTGGATATCCTTCTCTTCCTCCATTTCTATTTAAACGTAATTGACCTCTATTTTTATGTAACTGAATTTTACCATATTTAGCAGCAAGTCCAAATTCAAAGTCATTAAAAATTTCTTTATCTCGGAAGGACCTATGATGCCCACGACCACCATTACCTCCTCCACCAAAATAAAATTCTTTTCTACCTATTTTAAACTTTGCACTCGAATGAGCATTTTGACCATTAGCATGATAAATATGTTGTATATGAACAGTATATCCACCACCTCTTCCACCATCTCCACCAACATTTGTACTACCAACTCTACCACCGAGACCCTTAGGAGCAACAATATCATGCGCTTTAGTTTTATGATGATAATGATATCTTATATTTCCAGCTCCAGTTCCTCCAGAAGCTTCTAAAATAGTTGCTCCTTCATTATTAGAAAATATAGATTTACCACCATTAATTATATCTCTATCCATTTTATGTTGATCAGCATGTTTTTCACTTAAAAGTGTTCTTGATCTACCTCCTTTACCAATTTCTAATTTATACATTTCATCTTTCTTAAATTTCATATTAAGTTTATGAACAGTGGCTCCACCGCCACCTCCTCCACCTACAATAGAGTTATTTTTATTATTCTTATTCCATTCAGAAGCAACATGAGAAGAACCAGCTCCACCACCACCAATTAAATGTATGTTTGCTTCAACATCATCAATAAATCTAAAGTGAGTACTTTCCTTAATCAAAATGTAAGGAAAACCATCATTAAAATGAACTTCATACGATCCTTCTTCTGATACTTGTAAAAAAGCATTAATAGCATTATTCATTTTTTGTTTAGCTTCCCAAGTTCCTGCTATTAATTTTGACTGTCCTAAATTTGCAAATGATTCATATAATTTTTCATTTAAATTATTTTTTTTATTCAATTCACCATCAGCAGAATAGAAATTTTGATTTGACATTAAAATAAATTAGAAAATTTTCTTTATTAATAAAAATAAAAAAATTGATTTAAAATTTATCTAAAATTAGAATTTAATATTTAATGGTTAATTCTCTTGATATAATATTAGGACCAATGTTTTCAGGAAAAACATCAAGATTGTTAGAGATAACCCAAAAGATTAATCAAGAAAATGAACAAGAGAATGATTCAAATTTAGTGTTTATTCTTAAACCTGATATTGATAATAGATATGAAACATCAGATAAAGAAAGTCATATAATATCTCATAACGGTCTTAAACAGAGATGTTATATGGTTAATAATCTAATAAAATTTAAATCAAACATAGAGCAAATATGTAAATTAAACTTAAAAACAAATACAAAAAATGTATGGATTATAATTGATGAAGGTCAGTTTTTTGAAAACCTAAGAATATTTTGTGAAAAAATGTTTGATACAATTGGTAGAAATATTAACGTAAAAATTGTTGTTTCGGGTTTAGATGGTGATTTTCAAAATAATCAAATAGGAGAAATTTTATCTTTAATACCAATTTGTGATTCAGTAGTAAAGTTAAAAGGAAAATGCGATTTTTGTGATAAAGAATCTATAATGTCTAAAAGAATATCTAATGATCAATCGCAAGTTTTAGTTGGAGGTAATGATTTATATAAACCAACATGTAGAGAACATCATTCTTTAAGATTTTCATTAAATGAAGTTACAGTTTGTCCTTAAGATTATAGAATAAGGATGTCGTTATTATATATGAAACTAAAACATCCACAGAATAGTGTGATTTAGTAGATAGAATTAATAATACATAAATAATGTGACAGATTATCAGCAAATTATTTAATTTAGGATCAATTAATTTATTTTCAATTGACAGTAAAACCAATGTTAGAGTTAAAGATGTATGTCCACTGAAAACTTTATCATTACAGTATCCAGTTATATAACAATAAGGATCATTTACATTATTAACACACTTATTATCTTGAGATGGTAATACGGTAAAAAACTTTGTAAAAGCTCTTAAAAAAAATATAATTGTAAAAAACTTGTAAGTAAATCTTAACAAATCATATCTTTCGTTAAATACAATTGGTAAAAAACATAATAATATACTATAGTCAACGAAGTTCTTACAAATGCTATTTTTAGACAAATCAGGTAAATTATCTACAATCAAATCTGGTAAACTTTTATATTCGTGGATATTTGTATAATTACTTATATATTTAATATGGAAATATGAAGATAATATTGAAATTATGTTCATTAGTAAATATAAATTATTCATATAAAAACTCTTAGAAAAAAGATAATTACTAATTTATATGACTGAGTTTATAGCAGGATGTATCTCAGGATTAGCTCAAAACATAATTGGACATCCCTTAGATACATTAAAAGTAATGATACAAAATAATAAAAAAATAGATAACTTTAATAATATTAATTTACTATCAAAAAAGTACTACAAAGGAATATTTTATCCAACAGCATTATCTATTTTACTTAATGGAATATCTTTTCAAACCAATCATTTACTAAAAAATAATCGCAATAAAAAAAATCATTTTTTAGATGGTTTTTTAACTGGTTTTATTACATCACCCATAGTTTACATATTTGAAGTATGTAAAGTAAAAAAGCAGATGCAACAAAAAATAAATTTTAATAAAATTCATAAAACAAAAGGTTTTTTTATGACAATATGTAGAGAAAGTTTAGCAATGTCTCTTTACTTTGGTACATATTATTCTTTATCTGAAAAAAAATATTCACCATTATTTTCAGGAGGATTTGCTGGATTAATTAATTGGTCATTCACATATCCAATTGATGTAATTAAAAATAGACAAATGTCACAAGATATTACTATAAAACAAGCTATAAATATAGGTGGAATATGGAAAGGATATACAATCTGTGCAATAAGAGGTATTATTGTTAATAGTATAGGATTTTATGTATACGAAATTACAAAATCAAATTTCGATCAATAATTTACCATCTAAAAAAGAATTAACCAAATCGAAAAAAGGAAAATCAATCTTGATAAACTTATTATGAATTAGAGGCCCTAAATTATTCCAATTTTTAACATCTTTTTCAAAAGATTCGACAATTTCAATATGAGATATTACATTACTAACTATTGAATGATTATAAGCAATTGACGACCAATAATAATTTTCAAAGATTTGATCTTGATTTGTGTAAGTAACATGATCAACTTCCCAAGAATCAGAAACACAAGTGCCATCAGGAGCATTTAGGCACATTTTGGGAGATAAATTAAAAGTTATTTCATAATTAACACCAGTATTGGGATAAATATTTTTTAATATTCCTATACAATGGTTATCAGAAGGATCATTAAAATTAACTTTCACTGTTTTACCAATAAATTGTTCATAATAAATTGATTCTTTTAAGATCATATAATAAATCTAACAAAATTTCTTTTTAAGAATATGTTATTATGATTATTTGTCTTTTGAGTTGTATACAAATATCTTTTAAGTTTTAATTTTACTAATCTTGGAACTTGTAAAATACGTTGTCTATTGTTAGTATCTTCAATTGGTGAGTATTTAAAATTATACATATATTTTAAGATAGAAAACTTTTCTTATAAAATCATTAATTTGAACGCTATATTTATTTTCAATTCTATTATAATGAATTTAATTTATTCTTGTGTATTTTTTAAAGAAGAATATATAAAGTTAATTTATTTACTACTTAAAAGTTATTCATTGTTTGGTGATGTAGATGAGAAGACCGAATACCTAATAATATGTAATCACATATTTGAAAACAAAATTAAAAATATATTTAATAACTTGGATATAATAGGAAAAGTTTGGTGTCTTGATTTACAAACTAAATTTCAAGCAGGATGCTCAAGACTTGAGATTTTTAGATATCCATATATAAAAAATTATAATAAAATATTATATTTAGACTGCGATATTTTAGTTACAAATAAATTATCATATATACTGGATATCAATATTGAAGATAAAATATATTGCCTTGAAGAAGGAAATACAAACCACGACTTTTGGGGTAAACAATTTTTTGAAATAAATCCTAATATTTCAGGATTTACAACTGGAATTCTATTATTTAAAAATTCTAACAAAATGGAAAAATTATTTAATGATATCAAAAAACATATAGATGACCATCTTAGCAAAGGATTAGAAATACCAAAATGTTTAGACCAACCATTTATTGTTTATCATGCAATTACCAAAAATTTATATAATAATAAAAAGCTAATAGGATTGACTATAAATAATCCTGAAAAATTTAATGGAGAAACAATTTCACATTTCCCAGGAACACCCGGACACCATCAAAGTAAATTAGAAAAAATGAATAAATTCATGAATGAGATAATGTTTAGTCTAAAAACAAATAATAATAAAATT
>CEWK01005334.1_pt1 | contig 10193 bp, 6 predicted proteins | sample 531431 | NCBI WGS metagenome assembly CEWK01 (sample SAMEA2623059, study PRJEB7988) | marine metagenome | isolation source: saline water (ENVO:00002010), including
TTTTTACATGGGCGCTTATTTTATCTTTTGCGGTACCTGGTTATATTTATGCTTACTCATTAACAGCATTTTTTGAGTATTTTGGAAATTTATACTCTATTTTAAAATTCATTTTTGGAGATGGAAACTATAACAACTATATACCAAGAATAGATAGCTTATTTGGTAGTATTTTATCAATTTCGTTTTCATTGTATGTTTATGTATATCTTATCACTAGAGCCTGTTTTATTTACCAATCACAAAGCCAAATTGATGCCGGTAAAAATATGGGTTTCAGTGATTATCAAATTTTTAAAAGAATTCTATTACCATCAGCCAGACCTGGTATTGTTGCGGGTCTATCGTTAGTTGCGATGGAATGTGTTTCTGATTTTGGAACGGTCGCCTTTTTTAATGTTCAAAGCTTAACAACTGCAATTTATGATAGCTGGATCATTTATGATGATATTAATACAGCATATCAACTATCTTTTTTTCTTATATTTTTTATCTTAGTCTTTTTTACATTTGAAAGAAAGTCTAGGGGTAGATCTAGATTTAGCATCCCTTCTAGAGGATATTTAACTATACAAAAGAAAGTTCTTAAAGGAAAAATAAAATGGTTAGCATTCTCATTATTAATGATATTATTTTTTCTTTCATTTATTTTTCCTGTTTCTCAAATGTTATTTTGGATAATTAAATTTCCCTCAAATTTTAACTTACCTCAAATTGTTGATTTAACTATTAATACTCTGCAATTAGTAGTTTTGACAACTGTAATTCTCATATCATTATCATTCGTTACTAATTATGGAATGAGAATTACAGAAAGTAAATTTCTTTCAGTTATTACAAATTTTTCTGTCAGCGGTTATGCTATACCTGGAATTATTTTAGCTGTTACGTTATTAAGTTTTATTTCTTTCGTAAGTGACTATTTTGGTAATGATAATTTAAAATTAATTTTTATTGGTACTATATTTGGCCTTATAATTGCCTATTGTGTTCGTTTTTATTCTTTGGCAATAAACGGAATAAAAACTGGTTACGAAAAATTAAACAAATCATTAGATGATGTAAGTTATTTGATGGGTAATTCAAAATTGGGCACATTTGTTGAGGTTCATTTTCCTTTCTTAAAAAAAAACTTAATCCTTATTTCAATGTTAGTATCTATAGATATATTAAAAGAATTACCATTAACTTTAATATTAAGACCTTATAATTTTGACACTTTTGCAACCCAAGCATATATATTTGCATCTCAGGATATGTTAGAATTTACTGCAACTCCAAGCTTGTTCTTAATATTTTTTGCTAGTCTAATAATATTAATTTCAAGAAAAAATATATTAAAAGGTTTTTAAATGGAAAATTATTTAGAGATAAAGGATTTAAGCTTTTCAATTAAAAATGAATTAATATTAAATGATATATCCTTTAATATAAAAAACCAGGGTGATATAGTTTGTATATTAGGTCCATCTGGAATCGGTAAAACAACAATTTTAAGATCTATCGCTGGTTTGAGAGAAATTGATAAAGGTGCAGTGATTTTAAACAATAAAATATTAACTGATAAAAATAATTTTATTGAGCCTGAAGATAGAAATATAGCTTTAAGTTTTCAAGAGAATGCGCTTTTTCCACACTATACTGTTGAAGAAAATATTAAATTTGGAATTAAAAGATCTTTGTTTTGCTCAAAAAACAAAAACGGTCCACTTAAATATTCGATGGACGAATTATTAGATCTTTTTTTTATACCTGAATTAAAAAATAAGTATCCTCACGAAATAAGTGCTGGCCAGTCTCAAAGAGTTTGTTTAGTACGATCCATTATTCATAATCCGGATTTATTACTTTTAGATGAACCCTTTTCAAATTTAGATCAAAATTTAAAAGAAAAAGTTCAAGAAAATTTAAAAGAAATTATCAAAACATGTAAAATAACTACTATCATTGTGACACATGATAAATATGAAGCTTTTTATTTAGGTGACTACTGTGGAATACTATTAAATAAAAAAATTGTACAATTTGATAGCCCTTACAACATCCATCATATTCCAAATTCTCAAGACGTAGTAAAATTTTTTAATCGAGGTGTTCTTGTCCCTGCAACTGTTCAATCTCATGACACTCTCTACAATGAAGATCTGGGTCAAATTAAAGGAAAACTAATTAAAAACTTCCAAAGTGGCGAAAAAGTAAATCTTTTAATCCAGCCAGAAGATTTAGAGCATGATGACTCTAGTAATTTAAAATTTCAAGTAATTGATAAGAAATTCAGAGGAACAAGTTTTATTTATACTTTAAAAACACCTTCAGATTTAAAAATTCCTGTTTTTGTCCATTCCCATCATGAACATCTGCATCACGAAGATGAAAAATTTGGTCTTAAAACTCCAATTTATATTGATCATTTGGTATGTTTTTGATTGTGACAAATTAGTTAATTAATCCTTTTCAACCAACTATTTATTGAAAAATTATGAATTTTTTTTATAAAAAATTAAACTATTAAATGAAAGTTAATCAATGAGTACTGAATATAAAAAATCAAATGGAAATGGAAAGTGCCCAGTTATCCATGGTGCTTTAACAGAAAATGGTGAAACACCAACAGCTTGGTGGCCAAATAATTTAAACTTAGATATTCTTCATCAGCATGATGAAAAAACAAACCCAATGGATAAAGGTTATAGTTATAAAAAAGAAGTTAAAAAATTAAATTTTAAAAAATTAGAAAAAGATTTAAGGGCTTTAATGACAGACAGCCAGGAGTGGTGGCCTGCCGACCTTGGACACTACGGTGGTCTTATGATTAGAATGGCATGGCACTCTGCTGGTACTTATAGAATTTCAGATGGTAGAGGAGGTAGCGCAACTGGAAATCATAGGTTTGCACCTCTTAATTCTTGGCCTGATAATACAAATTTAGACAAAGCTAGAAGATTGATGTGGCCTATTAAAAAGAAGTACGGAAACAAAATTAGTTGGGCGGACCTGATGATCTTGGCTGGTAATATTGCTTATGAGTCTATGGGACTGAAAATGTATGGATTTAGTTATGGAAGAGAGGATATTTGGCATCCTGAAAAAGATATATATTGGGGCTCAGAAACTGAGTGGTTGGGTGAAGAAAGATATGATGAAGATGGTATCAACAGATCGTCTTTAGAAAACCCATTAGCAGCTGTTCAGATGGGTTTAATTTACGTTAATCCAGAAGGTGTCGGAGGAAATCCAGATCCTTTAAGAACTGCAAAAGATGTTAGAGAAACTTTTGCGAGAATGGCGATGAATGACGAAGAAACTTGCGCATTAACAGCTGGCGGACACTCTGTTGGTAGAGCACATGGCAATGGCGATCCTGCAAAACTTGGTATTGAACCTGAGGGAGCTGGACTAGAACAACAGGGTTTAGGCTGGAATAGATCTGATGGTGGTGGACTTGGTGTTGAGCAAGTTACTAGTGGTATTGAAGGTGCTTGGACAACACATCCAGACAAGTGGGATAATTCTTATTTTAAACTACTTTTAAATTATGAATGGGAATTAAAGAAAAGTCCAGCTGGCGCCCATCAATGGGAACCAATTAATATCAAAGAAGAGGATAAACCAGTCGATTTAGAAGATCCAACAAAACGACATAATCCAATCATGACTGATGCAGATATGGCGATGAAAATGGATCCTGAATACAGAAAAATTTCAGAAAAGTTTTACAAAGATCATAAATATTTTGAAAAAACTTTTGCTAAAGCTTGGTTTAAATTAACTCATAGAGATATGGGCAGAAGAGTAAATTATATAGGTCCAAACGCACCAAAGGAAGATCTGGTATGGCAAGACCCTATTAAGCCCGGTAAGAAAAAATTTAATCAAAAAGCTGCTGAAAAATTAATTTTAAAAAGTGGCCTTACTACTAGGCAACTAATTTGTACTGCATGGGATAGTGCCAGAACATTTAGAAGAACTGATTTGAGGGGTGGTGCTAATGGATCAAGAATTAGACTTGAACCACAAATTAATTGGGATGGTAATGAGCCATCTAGATTAAAAAGCGTGTTACCTGTACTTGAGGGTATAGCAGCAAAAATAAAAGCTAGTGTTGCAGACATTATTGTTCTTGGTGGCAAAGTTGCTTTAGAAGAAGCAATTAAAAAAGGTAAATCAAAAGTAAAAGTTCCTTTCACACCTGGCAGAGGTGATGCGACTGCAGAACAAACTGACATTGAATCTTTTGAGGTTTTAGAACCTATACATGATGCCTTTAGAAATTATATGAAAAAAGATTATGCAGTTTCTCCAGAGGAGTTAATGTTAGATAAAGCATCTTTAATGAATCTTTCTGCAAAAGAAATGACTGTATTAATTGGTGGGATGCGAGTACTTGGCACAAACTTTGGAGATAGTGAACATGGCGAGTTTACTAAAAAGCTTGGTGCATTAACAAACGACTTTTTTGTAAATTTAACTGACATGAATTTCAAATGGGTACCAACTGGGAAAAATTCCTACGATATCATTGATCGAAAAACTGATAAAAAAGTTTATTCGGCTTCAAGAGTTGATTTAGTATTTGGTTCAAACTCAGTTCTAAGATCATATGCAGAAGTTTATGCTCAGGATGATAATAAAGAAAAGTTTGTAAAGGACTTTGTTGCTGCATGGAATAAAGTTATGAATGCAGATCATATTTCGATCAATTAAATTTAATTAAATTATAACCTCGTATCTAAAAACTAGTGCGAGGTTATTTTTTTGCTTGAAGATTATATGATGACAGCTGATTATGCTTTGGCATAAACTTTGTCCATGCCTGAGTAAGAGCGTTTACAAATTTTTTGATGTCTTCTTTTGAGTGACTTGGCGTTGGAGTTATTCTTATTCTTTCAGTTCCTTTTGGTACAGTTGGAAAGTTAATAGGCTGAACATAGACTTGATGTTCTTCTAACAAGTAGTCGCTTATTTTTTTACAAAGTTTACTTTCTCCAATGATTACCGGTATTATATGAGAACCGGAGTCTAAAAAAGGAATACCAGCTGCTTCCAATTCAGATTTTACTAATTTGATATTATCAAAAAATTTTGATCTTATTTCAGGTTTGTTTTGAACTGTTTCAACACTTTTTAATGTTCCTGCAGCGACTGCTGGACACATTGAAGTTGTAAATATAAAACCTTTTGAAAAACTTCTAACGAAATCAATAACAGAGTGCGTTGATGCAATATATCCTCCGGCTAATCCAAAAGCTTTAGCAAGCGTACCATTTATAATATCAATTTGATCTGAAACACCTTCTTGCTCAGCAACTCCTGCAGCATTTGATCCGTAAAGACCAACTGCATGCACTTCATCAAGATAGATTAAAGCACCACTTTCATGAGCAATTTCAACTATATTTTGGAGTGGCGCAAAGTCTGCCTCCATTGAATAAACTGACTCTAAAACAATCATTTTAGGACGACTAAACGGGATACCTTTAAGTACGCCTCTTAAATGATCTACGTCATTATGTTTATAAATAACTTTTTCTCTTTTACTGGCACGAATTCCTTCTATTAAAGAAGCATGATTTAATTCATCACTTAATACTAAACAATTATCTATTGCGGATAAAATTGATGTTAAAGCGGAGTCATTTGCGCTGTAACCAGAGTTAAATGCCAAAGCTCTTTCTTTGCCATGAAGTTTTGCAATTCTTTCCTCTAATTCGACGTGAAATCTTGTTGTGCCAGATATATTCCTTGTTCCTCCTGAACCTGCACCTAATTGATCGACTGCGTTTTTCATTGCTGACATCACATCCTCGTTTTGACTCATGCTCAAATAATCATTAGAACACCACACATCTATCTCTGATGTCTTGCCATTTTTGTGGTGCAACGCTTTTGGATACTGCCCAGCTTTTCTCTCTATTTCATTAAAATATCTATAATGGCCTTCATTTTTAATCTCTTGTAGTCTTTGGTCAAAAATCGAATGATACGTAGATTTCCAATTATGAGATTTTTGACTTGCCATATAACGCTTATAACCCAAAGTTATTCTAATAAAATACCTAAATAGACGCACTTATCATCTATAAAAAGACAAGTATAATCTAGAAAATGTCTATGAGTTTAATAATTGGTTCCAGAGCTAGCTTTTTAGCTAGAATCCAAACTTTTATCGTAAAACAAGAATTAAAGAAAAAAATTAAAAATATAAAAGTTTCTACACAATATGCATTAACCAAAGGAGATGAGAATCAGAGTGCGGCTCCGTGGAAAGATTCAGGATACGGTATTTTCACCGGTTCACTCACTAATGAGCTTTTAAATAAAAACTATGATTGTGTTGTCCATTCCTTTAAAGATTTGCCTGTTTTAAAATCTAGAACAGATTATTTTACAATTAAAAGAGATGATCCAAGAGATGTACTTTTGGTAAAAAAAACATCCTTAAATAAAAAAAATTTAATTTTAGGCACGTCATCACCCAGAAGAAAATCATCTGCTAAAGATCTAAAAGACTATATCGGAGAAAAAAATTTTAAAACAAAGATGATAAGAGGAAATGTTCCCACCAGATTACTTAAGGTTTTATCAAAAAATGAATATGATGCAGTTTTTATTGCTAAAGCAGCAATCGATAGAATATATAAATTTGGAAACAAAATCGACAAAAAAGAAACTAAAAAATTTTTAAATTTATTTAAAAAATTTAAACCTTTTATTTTACCATTATCAGTTTTTCCAACTGCTGCTAGCCAAGGAGCAATAGCTATTGAGTATTTAAAAAAAGATAAAAAAATCAAGTCTATCTTAAGAAGAATAAATTGTAATAAAACTTTGGATATTTGCAATCAAGAAAGAGACCTTTTAAAAAAATATGGAGGCGGCTGCGGCTTAGATATCGGTATAACAATTGAAAATATTAAAAAAAATAATTTTTTATTTAGCAAAGGAATTGATTCTAAAAATAATAAACCATTTCATAAAAATAGAATTTTAACGAAAAAAATTATAAGAAAAACAAAATCTATTTTTCCACAAAATATCAAAGATTATCAAATGTTCGATAGAATTAAATTAAAGCTACCTCAGATAAAAAATTCTACTATTATTTTAACCAGACCAGATTTTTCAATTAAGGATTTAAATTCAAGTAATTTTTTTATAACGAGTGGGACTCAAACATGGAAAAAAGTTTCAAGTCAAAAAAAAATTGCACAATGCACGTTTGATGGCCTAGGTGAAGATTATCGTCTTCCAGAAATTTACTATAGAAATTATAAAAATATCAAAAAAATTAGTTATAAAAATAGTATGTCGATTTACAAAACCAAGCAGATTGATGGTTATGAACTTATTCCTCAAATAAACTCAAAAACAATAAAGAATTTATTTGATGCTAAAATATTTTATTGGATGAGTTATTCAGCTTTTAAATTAGCAAAAGCAATTAGACCAGAAATAACAAAATATGAGCATTGCAGTGGACCAGGGTCAACTTTTGAACAATTAAAAAAAGAAATACCAATTAAAAAATTAAATTTATTTTTTAATTATAAAGATTTTAAAGAGAGTGTATACCAAGGAAGATGAAAACATTTTCTAATTCAAATAAGTTAAGAGCTACTAATTTAATTCAACCTATATTTATTGAAGAGGGGCTAAAATCAAAAAAGATCATTAAGGGACTGGGAATAAATTACAGTCATACACTTCAAAGTGCAATAAATACAATTAAGTCAGATATCAGTAAAGGAGTTAAAAATTTTCTATTTTTTATAATTCCAAAGAAAAAACAAAGAAAACCAGAAGATTTTAATTTTCATTATCAGGTCTTATCACACATAAAAAAAACATTCGGTAAACGTATATTAATTATTGTAGATACATGTCTTTGTTCGGTTACAACTGATGGTCATTGTGGAATTACTCATAAAAATAAAATTAATTTAAAAGAAACACATAAATCACTAGGAATAGCAGCTGATACTTTTATTCAAGCAGGAGCTGATATTATTGCCCCTAGCGATATGATGAAAGATACAACCAAATATTTGAAATCATTATTTAAAAAGAAAAAATTTAAAATTCCAATTATGAGCTATTCGTCAAAATTTTTTAGTAGTTTTTACGGGCCATTTAGAAACGCCGCCAAATCTTCTCCAAAAAAATTTGACAGATCCTCGTACCAACTTCCAGTTCATGATTTAAAAAAAGCAGTAGAAAGTTCAATCACAAATGCAAAACATGGCGCTTCTTATTTAATGGTCAAACCTGGTATTACCTCAATTGATCTGATTAAAGAAATTAAAAACAAAACTAAATTACCAACCGGAGCCTATCAAGTGAGTGGAGAATATGCGTCTTTACAATATTTATCTAAAAATAAATTAGGTGATTTTGACAAACTTTACAAAGAAAGTTTAACAGCTATTCATAGAGCAGGCGCTGATTTTATTATAACATATGGAGCAAGAGACATTGCCAAAAATTTATAATCAAAAATTTTATAATGCACTTAACCGTATAGAACAAAAAATACCTCCTATCTGGTTGATGAGACAAGCTGGACGTTATCATAAGCATTACCAAAATTTAAAAAAGAAACACACTTTTGAAGAATTGTGTAAAACACCGGAATTAATTTGCGAAACTACTATGGGTCCAATTAAAGATTTTGATTTTGATGCCGCAATTCTTTTTAGTGATATTTTATTTCCATTGGATTATCTTGGTATGGGTTTGACTTTTAATCCAGGTCCGCAGTTTTCTAATCCTTTAACAGAACAAATGTTAAATCAAGATAGAGAGCAAAGTTTTTCTGAGTATATAAAATTTCAAATTGATGGTTTAGATATGATTAGAGATACTTTGCCTAAAAATAAATCTTTGATTGGTTTTGTTGGTGGCCCGTATACCCTCTATCAATTTGCACAAAGACATCCTCAAACAAATAGTAACTTATTAGACAATTTTTTACCAGTTATAGAAAAAATTATCGAGAATAATATTGATTTACAATTTAGCGTAGATTTAGATTTGCTAATGATCTTTGATACTGAAGCACAACATCTAACTCTTGAGCAGTTTGATAAAAATGTAAAACCATTTATTGAAAAAATTGCATTTAAATATCCAGGAAAGATTGGTTATTTTACTAAAGATATTGATGATGAAAAATTTAAAAGCATAAAATCTATCAATGGATTAAAATTAACAGTTGTTGGATCCAACCAAGATATTTTCTCTAAATTACTGGGTACCGACTTATCTCTTCAAGGCAATTTCCCAAATGAGTACCTGGCAGCTGAAAGTATTAAAGATTTTAAAAAGCATTTAACTAACTTTATTAAGTATGTAAAAGACCAGGATCTTGCTAATAGAGCAGGTTGGATTTGCAGTTTAGATCATGGTGTTTTAAAAACAACACCGGAAGAACACGTTAAACTTTTTATAGAAAAAATTAGAACGGAATTATAATGGCTACATTTATTGGAAATAGTGAATTTAAACATGGTACAAAATTAAGGATTGGCGTTTTGTTATCTAATCTTGGAACACCAGATAAACCACAAAGAAAAGAATTAAGAGTTTACCTTAAAGAATTTTTATCTGACCCAAGAGTTATTGAAACTCCAAAGTTAATTTGGCAAGTTATTTTGAACGGTATTATTCTTAACACTCGACCTCAAAAATCAGCTAAAAATTACCAAAAGGTATGGACAGATGAAGGTTCACCACTTTTAGTTATTTTAAATAAACAAAAAAAATTAACACAAGATTTATTAGGAAAAGAAAACCTCGAGTTAGAATTTGCAGTTGGTATGCGATATGGCAATCCAAGCATTGAAAAAGGTTTAGAAGAATTAAGAGAAAAAAATTGTAATAAGATTATTGTTTTACCTATGTATCCACATTATTGTGCAGCAACTACTGGTTCAACTTTTGACGCTGTAACAAGTACAATGCAAAAATGGAGATGGGTACCTTCTTTAAGATTTATCTCAACTTATCATGACCATCCTGATTACATTAAGGCTCTAGCAAATAGTATTCAAAAACATTGGGATAAACATGGTAAACCAGATAAAATTTTATTCAGTTATCACGGTATTCCAAAAAAATATTTTACTAAAGGTGATCCGTATCATTGTTTGTGCAGTAAAACGACAAGACTTGTGAGAGAACAAATGGGTCTTTCG
>CEWK01116540.1_pt1 | contig 10179 bp, 7 predicted proteins | sample 531431 | NCBI WGS metagenome assembly CEWK01 (sample SAMEA2623059, study PRJEB7988) | marine metagenome | isolation source: saline water (ENVO:00002010), including
TTAGCTGGTAACCAAGGTGGTATCCCTTTAATTGATAGGGTTAAGTTTAGGTATGACGCCTCGCTAGTCCTTGATAAATGCCTAAGTGTTGTTGATAAGCTTTTTGCTAATGCAGGAGGCGCATCAGTCTTTCTTGGAAGTGAAATACAAAAATTATTTTTAGATGTTCATACTGCAAGGGCTCATGTGGCAAATAATCCTGTAGGCTTTAGTCGCAATTTTGGTGCTATGCAGCTAGGTGTTGAAAATACAGATTATTTTGTTTAACAGTTTATAGGTGATAACCGCCGTCAACTGGTATACAGTGACCAGTGATGTAAGCGGCTTTAGATGATGCCAAAAACAATGCTGTTTCAGATACTTCTTCAGCTTGTCCAAATCTTTTTAAAGCAAGATTGTTCAATACTGCTTCATGCCAAGCCTCGTCAAAAAATGTGTTTTCCTCATTAAGAAGTCTATGAAAAATTCCGGCATCAATAACACCCAAGGCAATTGAATTAGCTCTTACGCCATTGACTCCCTCTTCTTTGGCAATTCCTTTTATTAAATGCTCAATGGTTGCTTTTGGTGCAACAGATAATACGTCACCCGGTGGATATCTAAATAAACCAGCTGAACTAATAAATACTATTGACCCCTTAGATGCACGAAGTTCAGGAAGACTATATTGAACAAGATTAAAAAAACCATTTATATCAGACTCAATAACGTCTCTCCATAATTTTGAGTCAATCTCAGATATATATTTTTGAGGAATATTAAAACCAGCCGCGTTAACAATTGTATTAATACCATTATGGTCCTTGCTGATCTTGGCTATACAATCTTTAACTGAATCTTCATTAGTTAAATTTAACTGGATAGCAGTCACTCCATCTTGCGCATCTTCTATTTTTTTTGCTTCTTCTAAATTTGAATTATATGAGAAAACTACGTTTGCACCTGCTTCATGGAAGCTCTTCACACATGCCGAGCCTACTCCACCGGTGCCTCCGATCACAAATACGCATCCATCTTTAAAATTTCTATCAGTCATATTTTTTCAAATAAGTTAGCATCTTGAAGTATATCATCGAGCGATGTAACAAACTTTGCACCATAAACACCATTAATAAGCCTGTGATCATAAGACAGAGAGACTGGTAAAACTTCTTTTTCTTGTAAGCTTTTTGAGGAGATTAAATATGGTTTTTGATAGGTCTTAGAGAGACCCAAAATTGCAACCTCAGGGGGATTAATAATAGGAGTAAAAAATCCACCACCAATGTTACCAAGCGAAGAGATGCTAAAAGTTGCTCCCTTTAAGTCATTAGGTTTAATCTTCTTATTCTTTGCTTTTTGTGCGAGCTCATTAATATTTTCAGATATTTCTTGAACAGATAATTTGTTAGCATTCTTAATATTTGGAACCATTAATCCCCTTTCTGTATCAACGGCTATACCAATATTTACATAATCTTTAGAAATATACCCATCTAAACTTTCATTTAGCGACGAGTTAAGTAAAGGAAAGTCTTTGAGTAGCATTGAAACTGCATAAACGATAAATGCTAAAGGTGAAATACTTATCTTTTCCTTTTTTTTAGATTTTCTAATGCCTGAAACCAATGAGAAATCTATTTCATGATGCTGAGTAACATGAGGGATATTTATCCATGAATTATGTAAATTCTTTAAAGCAGTTTTCTCGAATTTAGTAAAAGATTTTTCTTCTGTCTTGCCCCACTTAGAATAATCAACATTTGGCTGATTGAATTTAAAGCCTGATGATTCTTGTCCAGATAACTTCTTCTGAACAAAGATATGTAAATCAGTTTTTAAAATTCTTCCCTTAGGGCCTGTAGGTTGAATCAAATTTAAATCGATTCCAAATTCTCTAGCAAGTTTTCTTACCGCTGGGCCCGCATAAACATTAAATTTTGACTGGGTAACTGGTTGAGCTTCACTGGGTGTTACGCCAATATCTTTATTAGCATCACTGTCTGCATGGGCCTCTGTTTCAAATGTGGCAATTTCTTGATCAGGAATTGGTGGTGAAGCCGCTGCAGTTTCAACTTCTAAAAAAATATTTCCCGCAGAAACCTTATCTCCAATGTCAACATTGATTTTTTTTATAACACCTTCAACCGGAGTTGGAACTTCCATAGCAGCTTTTTCAGATTCAAGAACTATAATTGAGTCATCTTGATTTACCTTATCTCCAACCTTAACGCAAAGCTCAATGACCTCAACATCTTCAGCATCACCTAAATCTGGTATCGGTATGCTTTGAGTAGGTTTTCGTTCACTAGAATTACTGTTTTTGGATTGATTAGATTTTTTACCAGCCTTAATTTCTTCAAACTCAATCTCAAGAATGGAGTCGCCTTTAGATACTTGATCTCCAAGAGCTATTTTTATATCTATAATTTTTCCAGCATCTGGAGAGGGAACCTCCATTGCAGCTTTTTCAGATTCAAGAACGATTAATGGATCCTCAGCTGCAATCACATCGCCTTTTTTTACACAAACTTCGATTACTTCAACTTCATTTGCATCACCAAGATCAGGAACTTGTACAATTTTTTTCAAATTACACTTCCCATGGATTTGGCTTGTCTTTTTTGACGCCTAATTTTTTATATATTGAGTTTAGTTTTTGCTTGGTTATGATTTCTGATTTATACATTGCATATGCGCTGGTTTGAACGATTGTCTTTGCATCCACTTCGAAAAACTCTCTTAGTCTTTGCCTAGAGTCACTTCTCCCAAAGCCATCTGTTCCCAAAACATAATAATCCGAGGAAACATATGGTCTTATCTGCTCTGGGTATGCACGCATATAATCTGATGATGCAATTACTGGCACTGTTGGATCATTGAAAACTTTGTCTAAATAAGTTTCTCTTTTTGATAAAGGATTCATAATTTTTTTTCTTTCTGTTTCCATGCCATCTTTTCTTAGTAAATTGAAACTTGTTGCACTCCATACTTCAGCAGTAATATCAAATTCATTCAGCATTTCCTTTGCCATAATTGATTCATTTAAAATTGCTCCTGAACCTACTAGCTTCACTGAAGGTGTTTTTTCTTTTTTAAGGCAATAAATTCCTTTGATAATGCCTTCATCAGATCCCTTTGGTTGAGATGGCTGAATATAATTTTCATTAGTAATGGTCAAGTAATAAAAAACTTTTTTTCGCTTGCAATACATTTCTTCAATTCCATGACGTGTTATCACTGAAAGCTCATAACCAAATGCAGGATCATAAGAAAGACAGTTTGGAATAGTTGCTGATAGTAAATGAGAATGGCCATCCTGATGTTGAAGACCCTCACCATTAAGAGTTGTCCTCCCAGATGTTGCACCTATTAAAAAACCTCTTGCTTGAGAGTCACCAGCAGCCCAAGCTAAATCATGTATTCTTTGAAATCCAAACATAGAATAAAAGAGGTATATTGGAATCATTGGAAGGTTATAATTTGCGTAAGAGGTTGCCAATGCTAACCAAGCAGAAAATGCTCCTGCCTCAGTAATGCCCTCCTCAAGCATGACGCCCTCCTTACTCTCTTTGTACCACATGACCTGATCTGCATCTTCGGGTTGATACTTCTGACCTTCGGAGGAGTAGATTCCTATCTGTCTAAATAGTGCTTCCATTCCAAATGTGCGGGCTTCATCCGGAACAATTGGAACAATTCTATCTCCAATATTTTTATCTTTAATTAAATCAGTCATGAGCCTAACAAAAGTCATAGTTGTTGAAATTTTTTTATCACCTGAACCATCAAGATATTTTTTGAAAAGTTCTTCTGCAGGTCTTTTTAAGGGACTATCATCAAAAATCCTAGCGGGAATTAGTCCTCCAAGTTTTTTTCTTGACTCTTTTAAATATTTATATTCTTTTGAATTTTTTTCAAACTTTATGTACGGAAGCTTCTCTAAATCTTTATCTGACACGGGAATATCAAACCTATCTCTGAAGGCTTTTAGATTATCTGTTGTTAACTTTTTAACCTGATGAGTAGTGTTATCTGCTTCTCTAGACCCCGTTCCATAACCTTTAGTAGTAAGAGCGAGAATGACAGTTGGAGCACCTTTAGTATTAACTGCCTTGTGGTAGGCCGCATAAACCTTGTAAGGATCATGGCCACCTCTATTCAACTTATAGATATCCTCATCGGTTAAATCTTCGACCATCTTTAGCACTTCTGGATCTTGACCAAAGAACTTTTCACGTGTGTAGGCGCCACCTTTGGCTTTGAAATTTTGAAGTTCTCCATCAACGACCGCATCCATAAGTCTTTGTAGTTTTCCTTTACCATCTCTTGAAAGAATCTGATCCCAATGCCTGCCCCAAACAACTTTTAAAACATTCCATCCTGAACCTCTAAACTCTCTTTCGAGCTCTTGAATAATTTTATGGTTGCCCCTTACAGGACCATCTAATCTTTGAAGGTTACAATTAATAACAAATATTAAATTTTCTAAACTTTCTCTTCCAGCTAAGCCAATAGCACCTTTTGATTCTGGCTCATCCATTTCACCATCTCCACAAAAAACCCAAACTTTTCTATTACCTCTTTCTATAAGCTGTCTTGCAGATAAATATCTCATTACGTGTGCTTGATAAATACCCATAATTGGACCTAAACCCATAGAAACGGTTGGAAACTGCCAATAATCTGGCATCAGCCATGGATGTGGATATGAGGATATTCCTGGCTTGTCTACTTCTCTTCTGAAGTTATCTAAATCTTTTTCTGTTAATCTGCCTTCAAGAAAACTTCGAGCATAGATTCCTGGAGAGCAATGGCCTTGAAAATAAATTAAGTCTGCTTCGCCACTATCATTCCCTTTAAAAAAATAGTTAAAACCAACATCGTATAGTGTTGCAGCAGACGAAAATGTTGAGATATGACCTCCAAGATCATCTTCAGATTTATTTGCCTTTAAGACCATTGCTAAAGCATTCCATCTAATATAAGAACGAATCTTCCTCTCTAAGAATAAATCACCTGGCATTCTAGCTTCATCTGCAATAGAGATGGTGTTTCTAAATGGAGTTGTTAGATTAAAAGTTGGGATTGTTCCAGATGCGGTCAGTTTAGAGGCTAATTCACTGAGTATTTCCGAAGCTCTATCTGACCCGCTCTCATTGATAACGTTGTCAATAGCTTCTAACCACTCTTGAAGCTCGTAATCTTCAGTTATTTGCTCTTTTTTACTCAAAATTAATTCCCGCGTGGTTTATTATAAGTAAATTATTTGAATAACCCCATACCAAAAGAGGCTTAATATGAGATTTGCTTACCATCCATCAATGTGTGATCCATCATTTTATCTAGAGCTAGGAAAAGCAGCAGAAGCAGCTGGCTTTGATGTAATAACTTTTCCAGATAGTATTTGTTATCCCAAAGAATGTGACTCGACTTATCCATACAATGATGATGGTTCAAGAGAATTTCTTGATGGTGTTCCTTTCTTGGAGCCGTTTAGTATTATTCCTGCAATAGCAGCCGTAACAACTAAACTTGAGTTTTCTACATCTGTTTACAAGCTTGCGCCAAGACAAGCTGTGACAACTGCAAAATTTGTTACTACCCTAGGTGTAATGACAAATAATAGATTTCACTTTGGTATTGGTGTCAGTCCATGGTATGAAGATTTTCTTGCAACTGGAGAACGATGGGAAAAACGTGGAAAAAGAATGGATGAACAGATTGATATACTTAAAGGTTTAATGGATGGTAGTTATTTTGGCTACAAAGGAGAATTTTATGATGTTCCAGAACTTAAACTTTGTCCTGTTCCAACAAAACCTGTTCCTATTCTTATCGGTGGGCATTCTAACCTTGCCTTGAAAAGAGCTGCAAGAATTGGTGATGGATGGATAAGTGCTGGACTGTCGCTTGAAGAAACTGAAACTTTAATAAATAAAATAAATTCCTTCAGAGAAGAATTCGGAACATTAAATCACCCGAATTATCAGATACAAGTTATGGGTGAGGCTGCATATTCGCCTGAAGGGGTAAATCAATTAGAAGAACTTGGTGCTACTGAGGTAATAGTTGCCTTTAGAAACGCTTATGAGGGCGGTCCAGATGAAAGAACTCTTGAAGGGATGATTGCCGAGATAAATTGGTACGCAGAGGAAGTAATTCACAAAGTGAAATAAATGGTCGGGATGGCCGGATTTGAACCGACGACCACCACACCCCCAGTGTGGTGCGCTACCAGACTGCGCTACATCCCGATAAATTAAAATATATCAGACGAATTGAACTCATTAAATAAAAATCTATCAACTAAACATAAATTCTTAAAATTTGATTAAATAAATTATAAGTAGAAATTGAAACTAAATAATTTTCGGTTGTTATTTTAAAAAAAGAAGATATTTTTAAAACTATAAAAAATCATCTAAACAACTAGTTTTATCAATATACTTGAGGTTTTAAAATTAGTGAAAATTAGTGCAATTTTAATTAAAAAGCTGTATTATTCTTTTTCCTAGCTAATAGGTGTAAATGGTACACACTTTTTATCACCTAAATTAGGGCTTCCATGTAAAGATAATTTACTTTATATTGGAATAAGTAAAAATTTATAGCATAATTACATTTTAAAAGAGGAGATAGGTAATATGGCTAAATTAAAATTAAAGTTTTCTAATCTATTTGCATATCTAGGTGCATTAGTTATTGGTGTCTTTACAACACCTGATGTTCATTCTCAAGAAGATCCTAATGCTGCTGGCGAAGATGCTTCATCTGAAGCTAGAGAAAGCCTTAGTCCTGGAGCAATTGCTGCTGCTATCGCTGCTGCTGCTGCACTAGCTGCTGCTGTTGATGATGATGATGATCCAGCGCCTACTCCAGCTCCTACACCAGCGCCTACACCAGCACCTACTCCTGCACCTACTCCAGCTCCAACACCAGCGCCTACTCCAGCTCCAACACCAGCGCCTACTCCTGCTCCAACAGAAGTTTATGAGTATGAATTACCGTCCTCTACTACGACAAATACTAGGCTTGGACCTTCAACAGCAACCAGAACTGCTGTTGTTGCAACCACAACTGCTACGGCAACTAGATCAATTGGTACAAGAACAGTCGGTTCATCATTAGACGTAGATGGTGATGGTACAACTGGTTTCCCAGAAGATCTTGATGATGTGGTTACTGAATCAGTTACAGAAACCTATGAGTATTCTGTAGATGTCGAAGGTGAAGAAACATATGAAGTTGTTGAAGAAACTGTTGATACTGTTACAGAGGTTGTACAGGACGGTGTAACTGTGCAACAACCTGGAACTGTTACAGCTACAGCTACTAGAAAAGTAGAATAATTTTTATTCAATTTATTAAAGGAGGCTCTATGCCTCCTTTTTTTGTGTAAATTTAAAATAAAAATCAATTCTAGTTTTTGGCATCAACGGATTAATTTGTTGAATAGTTCTGAGCGGTAAATTGTCTTTTGAAATCACTTCAACAGTTTGCTCCCAGGCAATACCCGGCACGTTATATCTAAATGCTTTGTAAGTAGCTTCAATATCTTCTCCAAGATAATTGAATAAAATAGGTTCTTCTTTTATCAATTTTATTTCTAGCGGCGATTGGCGTAAATCTGGGTTAGTTAGGCTTATAAAAGTATTTTTATACGTAATGCTTATATCCGAATTTAAACCAACAGTCTTTTCAATTCTGCCATCTCTTGTAAATAACCTAAGATCATCGTTAGATCTCCATTCTTGTCTGCCATCATCTACATAGGCAAGAACCATATTTATTGAAGGCGATCTTCCAATTTTTAAATTTAAAAATGAAAATTGTCTCTCTGCATATTCTTCTTCAAGAACAATATCTCCATCAAAACCAAATAAATAACCCCTTGCATAGGTTATAGTTTCATCATATGGGAAAAGCGTGCAACTGGATAAAAACAAAAGTATCCCTGCTATATAAGTTTTAATCATATAAACTTCTCCAATTTCTGTAGACTGAATAAAAATTTGCTTGATCTGTAACGCCGTATAAATCAAATCCATGCATCAAAATCTGTGCTCCATCTCTTGTAACTGGTCTCAGCCCAAATGAAGTGCTTCCTTTTCTGTATACTCTAAAGAATGATTCAAGAGGTATGTGAAAATACCAACCCTTATCAAAGCTTCCTTCCCCAAATTCGTCTTTGCTAATATCTGTCCTGCTAAAAAATACACCCATTCTTAAACCATTATCGAATACTCTGGAAATATCAAAATTTAATCCTGAGTCTTTTGCAAGAAATTTTCCGCCTCTGAGCATAAATAAAATTTTTGTTGGTTCATTCCTATAGTAAAGGGTAAGATGGCCGGTAACAGTTTCATAATCTCTAAAATCAAATTGCATCGAATAATCACGTTGCTTTACGAACCATGCCTCTGCTCCAATTGCATAGGATTTATAAAATGGTCGGTACAAAATTTCTCCACCTATTCCACCGAACATTTCTTCAAGTAATCCTACAGAAAACTTTGCATAGGTTTCTTTGCCTAAGCCAGTGAACTTATTAAACTGAAGTCTCTCTATAGAAAAATCCTTACTTTGTTTAAGATATTGAACAATATCAGTTCTCACATGAGGTAGAACACTATCTGAAGCAAGCTTTAAATTATCATAATTATCTAAAACTCCAATGGAGGAATTAATTTGTACATTGCTACCTCTCCCGAAAATTGCTTCAGCATCCACACCCAACCTAAGATCACCAAAGAAAAATCCGTCTGGCCCGCCCAACTGACTTCTAATTACTGGTACAAGCTCATAGTCAAAGAATGGAAACGTCATAGGTGGTTGAAATTCATATGAATTCCTATTTCTCATAGCAGGTTTCACAGTATCCTTATTTAAAATAAGGTCCTTAACAGGAATATTTTCAAATCTATTAAATTTATCTCTAGAGATAGTTATTTCATTTAGAGCCATATCTGCATTTAAATTAACTAGCTTGAGGGTTTTAATCTCTTCAGGGTAGATTTGATCTAATATGCTAGATATTCTTCCAGCAGCTCTTGCATAATCTGCATGAGTATTCTGTGCATATGTTATTCTCATTACTCCTGAATCGAGATCTAAATCTGCTTCATTTACAGAAAAATTGCTGATTTGTAATGAGTTTTGAGTAAACCCATAAATACTCTCAGCATCATCTGATATATCTTCTTTTGTTTCATCTGAATTAGAAATTATTAATTTTGGATCTCTTTTTCTAACAAAAGAGTCTGTTTTCATAAAATTTCCTTTGAACGAAAATCCAATGTTAAGGGTATTACCCCTTACATAGCCTAACTTGATACTTAAGTTCTCTGAGAGTGGATAGTGAAAACCAAAATTATACCTACTTCTTTGCTTTACTCCTGGTTCAAATCCTTCTTTTGTATAATCTATACCATCATATTCAGCTTTGAACCTTAAACCTTTCAAATTAGGAAATCTATACTCTAACCCACCAAAAGCACCCATTGGTCCAGAAAAATAGGCATCATTTGAAAATTCACCACCTTTGCTGCCAGATCTTAATTCTCTTGTTTCGAAACTATCACCGAATAAACTTGAAAAAATATTTTTATAGCCCTGAGCTGATAACGTGCCCCAGCCAACGCCAAAAGTAAAATCCATATTATTTATTTGCTTAGAAGCAACAAAATATTCAGAAGCAAAAAGCCCAGTTCCCGCAATATCTCTTAAACCAAGCGCGAGTTGGGGAGTTGAATTTGTTTCTTTTAAAATTCTTATCTTTACATCAAACCCTTTGTCCTTATAAGTTTGATTACCACTAAAGGCAAATGAATCACTGTAAAGTTGATTGTTAATATCAGTATACTGATAAGAAGCTTCAAGCCACGAAAATGGATACGCAAGAATACTTCCTCTTAAATAAGGCTGAGCTCTATTCCATGAAAATGCAAGAGAACCTTCCTTTAAGAACCTAGCATTTGGGACAGAAATTAGACCAACCGTACCATAATTTGAGAATGTAGGATCTGAATAAGGATAAATGTAGTCAAAGCTACTGCTGTTTGCATATAAAGAAATTGCAGAAACTAATATTAAGAATCTATTTTTCATTAGGAGAGAATCAATCAGAAAATTATTTAATGAATGAAAACTCCCTAGTCATTGATAGAGTTAAGTGATGCAAGACTTATTGCTAGAGAA
>CEWK01025937.1_pt1 | contig 10173 bp, 11 predicted proteins | sample 531431 | NCBI WGS metagenome assembly CEWK01 (sample SAMEA2623059, study PRJEB7988) | marine metagenome | isolation source: saline water (ENVO:00002010), including
AAAAAAAAACTAAAATATAGCTGGAAATTGGTTGACCATGAAAATGGTCATTTCACTGGTGTAGATACAAATATTGCAAATAAAATTGTAAATGAGGCTCTAGGGCAGGGTAAAATTTCTGAAGTCGTAGATTATAATGAAATACTACCGGAGCAAAAGTATGGAATTAATTCTCGAGTAGATTTTCTTTTAAAGAATGGGTTAAATACTTGTTTTCTTGAGGTAAAAAATGTGACCCTATGTAGGCAAGAAAAAATTGCTGAATTTCCAGATACTGTTACAGAAAGAGGAGCCAAACATTTAAAAGAACTATCTAATATTGTTGATAAGGATACTAGAGCAATTGTTTTGTATTTAGTTCAGAGATCAGATTGTAATTACTTTAAAATTGCTAACGATTTGGACACTATTTACGCTGATGCTTCTATATTTTCAGGAAATAGTGGAGTAGAGTTTGTTTGCTATGGCGTAAACTTTCTTCCTAACGGGATCGAACTGGGATATAATTTGGGATTGATAGACAAATTCTAACTATTCAGCCTAGAACTTAAATTGCAGTAAGGGGTAATTATTTGAATTTAAAAAATGGGCAGCCCAAATCAAAAGATGGGATTGATTTATATTCTGCAAAAGATTTTGAGGGGATGCACGCTGCCGGTCGTGTTGCTGCAGACATTCTAGATGAAATGGTGACTTCTGTTTTTCCCGGACAAACTACAGGAAAACTTGACGCGATTATCGAGCAATTGATTGAGGATAAAAATGTCGATTCAGCTACAATTGGCTATAGAGGTTATAAACATGCTAGTTGCATAAGTGTAAATCATGTTGTTTGTCACGGTATTCCAGGGGACAAAATACTTAAAGATGGTGATATATTAAATATAGATGTTACTGTTATCAAAGACGGTTGGTATGGCGATACATCCAGAATGTACGTAGCGGGTCAGCTGTCTAGAAAAGCCGAAAGATTGATCCAAGTCACACATGACGCACTATTTAAGGGTATAGATGCTGTAAAGCCAGGCAAAACTTTTGGAGATATCGGCCATGCAATACAGGCATATGCAGAAGCAAATAGAATGTCGGTTGTGCGGGATTTTTGCGGCCATGGTTTGGGGAGAGTTTTCCATGCGCCGCCAAATGTTTTGCATTATGGAAGGGAAGGAACTGGTCCTTTGATAGAAGAAGGTATGTTCTTTACAATTGAGCCTATGGTTAATTGGGGACGTCCCGAAACTAAAGTTCTATCAGATGAATGGACTGCAGTTACAAGAGATAAATCCTTATCAGCTCAATTTGAACACTCAATTGGTGTGACTAAAGACGGTGCGGAAATTTTTACTTTGTCTCCAAAAAATAAATTTCATCCTACATACAGTTAGTTAGGAGCTCTTCTGAAAAAATGTAATATTGTGTCACCGTATTGTCTTATATCTTCTAATTTAAAGCCTTTGAGCGAACTTTTCTGCTCTCCTTCCTCTAAAACTATAAGTGCATTATTGCTTATCCAATTTGACGCTAATGCAGATCTTATAGCAGCTTCACCAAGCAATTTTCGGTAAGGAGGATCCACGAATACTAAATCATATGGTTGGTCGAGATTTAAAGGGAATTCGGTAGCGTCAAATGTTTTTATATTTGTTTGATTTTTGATATTACAAATTTTTAGATTTGTATCTAATAACCTTATACACGCTTTATTTTTTTCGATAAATGTGCAGGATTTTGCACCGCGTGAAATCGCTTCAAGTCCTAATGCCCCGCTACCTGCAAAAATATCTAGAATGCGCGCCTCCTCTATTTTAACATCAAATTTTCCGCCAAAAAGAATATTGAATAAGCTTTCTTTGATGCGGTCAGTAGTTGGGCGAAGACTAGTCATGTTATTTTCCGTCTTAATTGCACTCAAGCGTCTACCTTTCAAACTACCACCAATAACCCTCATTGCGTTAAAAGATCTTTAAGATCTATCTCTAGAAGAGAAAGCTGAGATTTGCTGGGTGATTTCCCTGCTTCAAGCAAACGTTTCCCCACCATATAAGCACGACTGTCATTAATGGCATCAACTGCTAGAAGCGTATCATCGTTATAGTACCAGTTGGAAATTGAAAAATTTGCTTTATTAGCTCGTGAAATTATTTGATTATATCCATTATTTAAACCCGCAATCTGTAATTTTACCTCATACTGGTCTGACCAGAACCAAGGTACTGGTTTGTAATCCAAGTTTGCACCGAGAATATTTTTAGCAATAAGTTGAGATTGCTCTATTGCATTTTGCACACTTTCAAGACGAACATATTTGTTATTAAATGGAAAAGCAGCACAATCGCCTGTAGCCCAAATACAAGGGTCAGATGTTTGTCCTTGCATATTGGTTTTAATCCCATTTTCAATTTTCAGGCCTGCCTCTTTTGCTAAATGGGTGCGTGGTGAAATTCCTATACCCGCTATAATTAGGTCAACAGCATAAAATGATTTGTCCTCTAAGACCGCACCACTAATTTTCCCATTCTGTTGGGTGAAATGGTCCAACCCGTAACCTTCAACAAATTTCACGCCATTTTTTTGATGAAGATCCCTAAAAAAATCGGAGGTATGTTCACATGCAACCCGTTTTAAAATTCTTTCACTTTTCTCGATAACTATTACTTTTAAACCTTTTAATCTAGCGACCGCTGCCGCCTCCAAGCCAATGTATCCCCCTCCCAAAATAAGGGCAGTCTTTCCTGGTTTTAATACCTTTTTAAGTGCATCTGCATCATCAATATCTCGAACGTAGTATATCCCTGACAAGTTTTCACTCGATACTCCTGGGAGCCTATTTGGTGATGAACCGGTTGCTAGAATTAATTGATCATACTCAAAAACTCCACAATTTGTTTCTAGTTTTTTTTCTCCACGAACAATTTTTTTTACTATAGTGCCAAGCATTAATTTTATATCATTTTCTTGGTAAAAAGTTTTGGGTTTTAAATATAATCTTTCCAAGCTCATTTCACCCAAAACATATTTTTTTGATAATGGTGGGCGTTGATATGGAAGAATATTTTCTGATCCTACGAGTGTGATTTCACCATCAAAACCTTGGCTGCGAAGATGTGTGGCAGCCTCCAAGCCTGCTTGGCCGGCGCCAATAATAACAACTTTTGACATAGAGCACCTTTTACTCGTAATAGGAAATATTTGAATTATATATTTCTTATAAAACTATAAACTAAACAGGATGAATTATGTCAATCAAGATAGGTCACAAGCTACCAGATAGTACACTTCATAGGTTTGGGGAAAATGGGCCAGAAACAATAAATTTCTCGTCATTATATCGGGATCGTAAACTTGCAATTTTTGGTCTGCCAGGTGCTTTTACCACAACTTGTTCTAAAACTCACTTACCATCCATCTTAGATACTGCTACTGAATTTTCTTCAAAAGGGATTGATGAAATACTGTGCATTAGTGTTAATGATCCACACGTGGTCGCAGCTTGGGGAGAAATCAGTGGTGCAACTGCTGCTGGAATTATAATGCTTGGTGATCCACTTAGCGAATTTACAAAAGCAATAGGTATGGAGTTTGATGCTCCTGCAGTTGGTTTTTTGGCCCGTTCGAAGCGGTATGCTATGTTTGCGGAAGATGGAGTGGTTAAAATTTTTCTGCCTGAAACGGGTCGGTCTACATGCGATATTAGCAGTGGAAATGCCTTACTAGAAAATATCTAAGCCGCTTCGCTGTCCATTTTTGACGCTAATTCCAGATCTAAACTGCTCAAACCTTTAACGTCATGCGTGGTTAAAACTACTCTTACATTACGGTAAACATTAAACCATTCAGGATGATGATTTATTTTTTCTGCCCAAAAAGCAACTTTGGTCATCCAAGAAAAGGCCTCTATAAAATTTTTAAACTGAAATTCTTTAGTTATGGCATCTCTAGTTTCGTCCAGTAGCCACCCATTCTCAAGAATTTTTTTTAATTTAGTTTCTCTATCGACCGTTGAAAGTTTATCCATTTTCTCTCCTACAGCTTTATATCTTTAAAAGGACCATAGTTGCTAAGTATTTCCATTTCTTCGCCAACAGCAAGTCGTTCTTCATCCAAGTATTGAGCAACAGCTTTAGAAAAGCTATTATTGTTGATCCAGTGGAGCGAGTATGTGTGACTGGGCATATATCCTCTAGCCAACTTATGTTCCCCTTGCGCACCAGCCTCAACACGAGATAAGCGATTTTCAATTGCATACTCAATTGCTTGGTAATAACAAATTTCAAAATGCAAATTTGAATAATTCTCTGTGCATCCCCAATACCTTCCGAATAATGCGTCCTGTCCTACAAAATTTAATGCACCTGCTATTGGGTTTCCATCAATTTCAGCCAATATCATAAGAAGTTCATTCTTCAGTTTTTCTCCGGCAATCTCAAAAAAATTTCGAGTCAAGTACGGTTGTCCCCATTTTCTCCTTCCGGTATCCTGATAAAAATTCCAAAATGCATCCCAGTGCTGTTCCGTGATCTCTTTACCTGAATAACGAACGATTTCTCCTCCAAAGCTTCTGGCTTTTTCGCGTTCCTTCCTTATATTTTTTCTTTTTCGGGATGAGAGTGCGTCTAGGAAATCTTGAAAATTTTTGTAACCATCATTTTTCCAATGATATTGACTACTGGTACGTTTTAGTAACCCCAAATTTCCGCCTTTTTTAAACTCATCAAAAGTACAAAAAGTTATATGTGCAGAGGAAAGGTTATTTTTTGCTGCAAAGCTTTTTATGCCCTCCAATAGTATTGGAAAGGCCTTTTCTTGATTTTCGTTATTCGCCAGTAAGCGTTTGCCAGGCACAGGAGTAAATGGAACTGCTACTTGGATTTTAGGATAATATTTACCTCCTGCGCGTTCATAGGCGTTAGCCCAAGAATGATCAAAAATATATTCGCCCTGCGAATGTGTTTTAACATACATTGGAGCACAGCCTAACAACTGATTTCCACTAATAGCGAGGATGTAATAAGGGTGCCAACCAGTCGCATTACCAACGGAACCACTTTCTTCAAGAGCTCGCAAAAAACGATAAGTTGTGAAAGGATCAAGTGGGCGAGCCTCGTTTACTGCTTCTGGCGCCGCGCAGGCATCCCAGTCTGTTTCACTAACTGAAAGCAGCGTATCCACAATCTTGATTGATATTTCCGAATCTGTCATTAATAAGAAGGTTTGTTAAGAACACATTTATATTATTTAACAAAGCTATGACTGTAGAATAATCTGGCAATAGCTATCGTAAATTAAGATTAGTCAAAATCACTTAATCTCAAAGATTCCTTCTATTTCAACGGCTACACCGAGTGGTAGGGATGCCGCTGAAACAGCAGAGCGAGAATGTTTTCCGATGTCACCTAGAATGTCCACTAGGATATTTGAGGCTCCATTCACAACTTGAGGTTGCTCGGTGAAGTTAGCAGTCGAATTTACGAAACCAGTTAATTTTACAACTCTCACCAACCTATCAAGGTCACCTTCGCATGCTGATTTAACCTGCGCAAGTAACGAGAGCGCGCAGTATTTGGCAGCATTTGCGCCCTCTTCAACATTCAAACTTTGACCTAATTTTCCAATTATTAATCCATTTTTATTTTGTGAAATTTGTCCAGAAACATACAAAAAATTTTGCACTATCACAAATGGAACGTAGTTAGCTGCTGGGCTTGGAGCGGTTGGAAGCTCTATTCCAAGTTTTTTTAGATTTTGTTCGATGCCTTGCGTCATAATTTGTACTCCTAAATCTTTAGAACAAAGTATGACATTACAGTGCGTACGACAATGGCATCATCTCAAAAAAAGAAGACAAGCTTATAAGTTTCTTAGTTTAATTGATATTATTATCTATTTAAAAAGGTTTTCTCGGTTTAATCGATTGTTATTTGATGTTTGCGGTCTCTCAGTTATGCTTGTAATTAGTATCTTCCATTATATTTTGTATGGGACCATGCAGTCTTGAGAAATTTTATATTAATTATAGTGTTTACAATTTTGGGTGCATGTAGCGCGCCGTTGGAAGAAGGGATATTGGACCCTTTTGAAGCTTCGAATAGACAAGTCCATGAAATAAACAAATCCTTAGATAAAAATATCGTACGACCAGTTGCAGTATTATACGGGGATAGTACTCCCGTTAAACTACAATCAGCAGTAAACAACATTGCGACGAATTTTTCGTTGCCAAGCAATAGTATCAATTATATTTTACAAGGTGAAATAAAGAATGCTTCAAATTCATCTATAAAATTTTTAGTTAACTCTACATTTGGAGTTATAGGAATTTATGACGCCAGTTCTCAGTTAGGTATCAAAAGTGAAAAAACTGATTTTGGGGAGACAATGGCTAAATGGGGTATTGGAGAAGGACCTTATCTGGATATACTTGTCTTGGGGCCGTCTAATCAGCGTGACGGTATTGGCAGAATGGTCGATATAGTTTTTGATCCAGTAGGTCTGATTGGGGCCGGACCTAAAGGCGTGGCAACAGTAACCTCTTTAGCTTTTGGTTTGTCCGCTCGTTCACAATTTAGAGAAAGTATTGACAGTATACTCTACCAAAGTGCTGATAGTTATGCACAGTCAAGGTTATTTTTTCTTCAAAATAGGCGCTATGAACTTGGAACCAATCAAACCATGCCCTACATAGACCCGTATAATTAGATATGTGAGTAAATAGATGACGGTAATTAACAGTCGCCGTTTTTTTATAATGGCATCAATTTGTTCAGTTTTGGAGCCTAGACTTGTTTTTGCGTCGCAACAGAATGCAGCGATAGAAATTGTTGATCAGGCTGTCTCGAAAATTAATCAAATAATAAACTCAGGTGATGCTCAAACACAGATGTTGAGATCTTTTGAAAGGGTGTTCAATGTATATGCTGATGTACCTACAATAGCAAAATATGCTTTGGGCCGTGATGCTAGAACTGCTTCTGAGGACCAGCTCAAGGCATATATAAAGGCTTTTTCAGGTTACTTTTCCAATAAGTACGGAAAACGGTTCAGAGAATTCATTGGAGGTAGAATACAAATTAAAAGCGTTGTTAAAGTAAAGAATTACTATTCGGTCAATACAATTGCACACATGCCAGCCTATGAACCATTTGAGGTTGATTTTCTCGTTTCGGATCGAAGTGGACGGCCACTCGTGTTCAATCTAATTATTGAGGGCGTGAATATGCTCTTGGCTGAACGGCAAGAAATTGGAGCGCTTTTAGATAGAAATTCAGGAAATATAGACGCGTTGATAGATGATCTTTTAGTTCCATAATTACTATCCATCCCCAAAAATAGTTAGCAATAATTTATCAATCAAACTGTTTCCACGCCGCCTAATTTTTGGCGCGTACTTCGAGTCCACAAAATTTGGGAAAAGGGCTAGTTTTCTTTTTTTCATCGGCAGTGGTTTTGGATTTATGTTATTATGGATTTTATTCATAATTAGTGACCATATTTCTGCTGGTAGGCCTCCGCCAGTAACCCCAGTAAGTGGTTTATTGTTGTCATATCCCATCCAAACACCTGCTATGTACTCGGATGTAAATCCTATGAACCATGCGTCCCTAGCATCCTGAGTTGTTCCTGTCTTTCCAGCAGCTTCCCAGTTTGAAAAAGTTGCCTGTTTGCCAGTGCCATCTGATAAAGCCTTTTCAAGCATATATATCATACCATGTGCTGTTTCTGACCGTAAAACACGTTCGTTTTTTGGTGATGCAGTTTTCTTAGAAAAAGTACCCCCAGTTTCCAGACTAAGTTTCTTCAAGCCATATGGCAGGACTTTAATGCCATCGTTTAAGATAGTTCCATATGCACTTGTTAACTCTAAAAGTGTAGTTTCAGAAACCCCTAGCGCAACTGCGGGATTAGTAGAAATTTTACTATTAATTCCCAAGTCTTTTGAAATTCGTCCAACATTCTCCATTCCAACTCGTTGTGCTAACTTTATAGCAGGTATATTTAATGATTTAGAAAGAGCATCCGTTAAAGAGACAATACCGTTGAATTTTTTTTCATTATTTTGGGGCGTCCAGCTGCCTGAGCCTGGTATTTTGATCTCAAAAGCTTCATCTCGTATTAGGTCGTTTGGTTTGTATCCTTGCTCAAGAGCGGCAGCATACACGATTGGCTTGAATGCCGAACCCGGTTGGCGAAGAGCTTGTGTTGATCTATTGAATGCCCCTAAAGCTTGAAGTTGCCTCCCGCCTATCATTGCTCTAACGGCTCCGTCTGGTGACATAATTACAATAGCTACTTGCGCTCTAGAATTCGGGTCGACTTTCTCTCTAAATATATATTCTAAAACTTCTTCGGCTGCTTTCTGTATTTTTGGGTCAAATGTTGTCTCAATTGTAACATCCTCAGTAGTTTTGTTTGTAAAAAAGTGAGGCGCCGATTGCATTACCCAATCTGCAAAATGTCCACCGGCTTTCTGAGAGGCTTTAATGGAAAGTTTAGCGGGGTTTTCTTTATAGTATTTTGCTAATTCTTTACTCAGTAAACCTTGCTGCTCCATTAAATTTAAAATGATATTAGCTCTGTTTTGAGATTTTGATAAATTATTAGTTGGTGCGTAACGACTAGGTGCGACCAACAGACCGGCAAGCATTGCTGACTCCGCTGGATTTAGGTCTGAAGCTGGCTTGTCAAAATAGCGTTGTGATGCCGCTTGAAAACCTCGTGAGCCCGCACCCAAGAAAACCCTGTTTAAATACAAAGTTAGTATTTCATCTTTAGTGAACTCTAATTCTAATGCGATAGCAAAAAGTGCTTCTTTTACCTTTCTCCACAACGAACTTTGCCGACAGTTTGCTTCATATTGTGATTCAGATTTCCAATCTTTGGCTTTGTATGGTTTGCCTAGGCATAAAAGTTTGGCGGTCTGCTGAGTTATCGTAGAACCCCCATGACCTGTAAGTGCTCCTCTTCCTTCTCTTAAATTAATCCTTATAGCTCCTGCTATTCCCCGCGGGCTGATTCCAAAATGTCCATAAAACCGTTTATCCTCGACCGCTAGTATGGCGTTTTTTAAGTGTGTAGAAATAGTGTTGGCGTGGGCAATAGCCCCAAATTGCTCTCCTCTCCAAGCAAAGGTCCTCTTATTTTTATCCAGCAATATAACTGACCCTTTGGCACGTGCATCAAGCATATCATTCAAAGGCGGTAAATTAATTTTGTAATAAATTACTGCAATTGTAGTAATCAAAGCTATTACAAGCGTACCTTTGAGAGCCCAACCAAGAAAAAAACGGATTATTAATTTAAGCAGAAAGTTTATTGGTCTAGTGAAAGAGCCAATGGCACGCCTTGCCACACTTTTTTTAATTTTTTTACGGGGACTAATAATCTTTTTACTGGGTATTATTTTCTTTGTATTTGCTCGTTTGTTTCTTAAATTTCGAATTCTATTGTCTCTCTTCATACAAAACTTCTATTTTGAGAATCTTCTCTGCATAGCTAAGCTTTTATTTGATCCGAGAAGCATTTCACAGTTTAATTTTGCACAAAAAATAGACGATAGCATGTAATTGCGCATTTTTTATGCACAAATGGTAGGTTTTTATAAAAACATAACCTTGGACACATTTTAAATCAATATCTCATCGGTTTTCATGAGCGGCACATGTGACGCTAATGTCTATGAATATGAAAGGAAGCACAATGAAGTTGATCATTGCAACCATTAAGCCTTTCAAGCTTGAGGAAGTGCGCGAGGCGCTGACAGAGCTTGGAGTAAAGGGCATGATGGTGACTGAGATAAAGGGATTTGGAGCACAGTCGGGCCACACAGAGATATATCGTGGGGCGGAATATGCCGTAAATTTTGTTCCAAAGGTAAAATTGGAGTTGGTCGTCGATGAAGGCATGGCTGACCAAGTAGTAGAAACAATAACAAATACTGCCAAAACAGGAAAAATTGGTGATGGTAAAATATTTGTTTTGGATGTGGGTCAGGCTGTTCGAGTTCGAACAGGCGAGACTGGGCTCGATGCAATATAAGAGGATAAATTTATGATTAAAAAATATTTAAAGTGGACTGCTACTGCTTTGTTTGCAAGCTGTTTGCCTTCCTTGGCTTCTGCACAGGATGCTCCAACACTTGTGGCGACAGACACAGTTTTTATACTTAATTCGCTTCTC
>CEWK01058591.1_pt1 | contig 10166 bp, 14 predicted proteins | sample 531431 | NCBI WGS metagenome assembly CEWK01 (sample SAMEA2623059, study PRJEB7988) | marine metagenome | isolation source: saline water (ENVO:00002010), including
GCAGACAAGCGCGTATCAACCTGTCAGTTATATTTATTGCTTTAATACTTATTAATTTTGTTGGTAGAGCCCTACTTAATGTTGAAGTAACTTCTCTATCGGATGTCCTTTTTCTGCCAAGTCTCGGTCTTCTAGCTTCAGCAGTTGCAATTTATTTTTTACAGAAAAAAGTTAAATAGATACTGGTGTTATCGATTTGCTGGAGTAAGCAACAAAGTCAACTTTTTTGCCTTCAACTTTAACTAACGCTTCTAGATTTCTACTGCCACTCTCCTCGCTCTGTTTATTAAAGGTTTTACATTCAAAAAACATTTTCAAGACATTTTGAGTAGAAGGGTCTTTAATGATATCATGTTTCATAAAATTCTCCAATTTTCACTGAACTACTGCAATTTAAGTGCCAAACTTAAACTATGTTAAGATTAGTGATGAAGACACTGGTAACTCCTGGAAACATATCTTTCTCTTCGACAAGGTAAGTATTCAAGTGATCTTGTATTGCTCGTGTGAGCATTTCTCTACCATCATGTGCAGTCAATTGCTCAAACGTCACTTCAAGGATCACTTTGGTAATTTCTGCTACTAAGTCAGGCTCCATTTCATAAAGAGCAGATATAAATAGGTCAGATGAAATTGTTGGCTGCTTTGTTAGCAATGCTATTTCTATACTGAACAGCTTTTCTGAACCAATTAGCTTCCCCGAAAAAACATTTTCAATTTTCAGGTAATTATACTTATCGGGTAATATCAAACCGGTCTCAGGATCTACATCGATAGGATTTATATCTTCTGGTACTTCCGACACTTCTTCGTTTTCAATATTTAATTCTGACAAATACAAGCCAGAACCGCTGCTTGAAATGAAAAAATGACCTATAATAAATGTTATAAAAACCAAAACGGCTGGAATGACTATTTGAAAGAGCAACATAATTTACCTCACTCACCAAATATGCACAAACTGTACCATTTTATGGTTAGGTTTAGATGATTTCTGTAGTTACACCCATCTCAGCCTCTTTTTCTATTATTTCTCTTGAAGCAGAGAGCTCGGTAAGTCCCTCTAAATCTATAATTTCAAACGATACTTTAGCTTCATTGGAGCTGATTTTTTCTACTTTCTCATTTTTAACAAAATTCCCACGCCTGTCAGCATAACTGAGAAAAAAATCATACCAAGCCTCATATGTAGCATTTTGGATCGTTACTTTGGCTGTTATTTGCATATTTTCTCCGTACTTTGTTCACGCATCATATTTTTTTACAATTAGTGTGTCAAAAAAATAAATAATATTGATTTTATTTAACTTTTCCTGAGACGGCACATTTATTGCTGGAAATTTCCATAGATTAATAGCAGATCCCTTTTATGACGAAAGAGCGTAATATGAAAAAATTAACTATTTTGCTTGCAGTGACTTATTTATGCCTTGTAAATAAAGCGGTTTTTGCAAATGAGAATTGTGACAGTGCGCAATCATATAGTCACTATTGTCAGAATAGAATTGAAAATTTACAAACATTAAATCACCAATTTAACAAGGCATACTCCTCAGGTAGCGTAGTAAATATAAGCCAACCACCATTGGTAATAATGCCAGAAATAGAAATGACTGTTCCAGTTGAGATAAACAGTACCGAAAAAATCACCTTGAGACCTAAATCTGTTAGTCGGACAAAAAGAGACCCTAAACAACAGTTGGACAAAAACTATTTTGAAAAAATTGTTGACGCCTTGGACTTAACAGGGAAAAAACATCTAAACCAATGCATAACAAGAATTTCAGAAAATAAGCTAAAAAGTTATTATCCAACGTTTTCAAATGAAATAGATGCTTTAATACAAATTGCACTAAAGGACACTACTAAGTCGAATATACTTGGATCACTTTTGTCACGAAAACCATCACACAAGGATTGCTTCAAGTATTTAGATTTTATTTTTATGATTAGCTGATGTACTATACGTTTATATTTAAAATTAACAAACATGTGAAGTTTTAGAAACCATTCTGAAAGGAAATACAGTGGCCGAGGAAGAAAAGACAGACGAAACAAAATCGACGGCTGTACCAAACATAGTTCACATTGTAGAAGATCAAAATTCGTACATTAATAGTGCGAAAGAGAGAATGAACGATGTGATCGATACGTTTCTAACAAATGCAGAAAATTCTGTGGCTTTGAACGATTTTTCACTTATTTTCAAATCAGTAACTGTGTGGATTAAATTTAGGCCACGCAAACTCGGACAATACGTTGAAATAATTAAAGAAAGGACGACAGCCGACTCTATAACAATTCGCTTTAGTAGTGATGAGTACGTTCCTCATATAAAAGAGGTGCTCAAAGAGCATAGATTAAAAATTATTTCCACAGAAAATAATATTATAGTCTGTAAAACTCCTAGACCTAGCGATCAAGATATTGAGATTGCACTACAAAAAGTTAAAGTTTTAGCAAACACTGCCAAGAACTCTTTGTCCCAAGTTAAGGCTGATTCAATCCAACGTTTGCAAGCAGCTCTAAAAAACGAATACTTAGAGGCAAAAGATGTAAAGTTTGCAATTACTAATATAGAAAAAGTGGAAGAAAAATTCACCGCTGTGTTGATTTATTCACGCCTTGAGGCAGAGAAAAAGATTGGTGGCAAGCTTTTTAGATATGACTCTAAAGAAGCAAAAGATATTCATTTTGGATTAATTAGGCGCGTTAAGAAGAACTCGTATGTTGAAATTTAAATGTTGGCTTTTGTTAAAACTTTTATTCGCTGCAAACATAACTCTTGTGAGTTCACAAGTTTATGCTGACGGTTATTTGACTCCAACTGATCTGAAAAAAATAAATTATCAATGTTATTTAGAAGAAACAAAAATTGTTTTTTGTTCCAATGATAAAATTGATGACCCTCAAGTGATTATTAAATTACCATTATTGAAACCAGTCATACTAGAAAACGGCGTTCGTGCTTACCGCGTTATGGCCACGATTGACAACTACACAAAGCGCAATTTGGTTGGTGCAAGAATATTTTTAACTTTTGGAAAGGAAAAAAACCAATCAATTGATGTTATGATTTCTGAGAAGATTATTTATAAAGCCACCTCATCAAAGATGCGATCTCACTTGGTTAGATCAGATGTACCCCATAACTTATCTCTCTACAAAGCTCTTGACGAAATATACTTTCAAGCTGATCCATCAAAAATAAAGATACAGCTGAAAGAATTATTGTTTGAGGAAAGTCAATAAGAAAACCCTAAAATTTCACAATATTGGATTTCATTTAAAGTTTTTAATTGGCTATTTACTATCTCTGTCCATTTCTCGACGCCGAATGAATTTATGTACGCACCGTCAACTTTTTGAAGAACCCTCAGACATTCTCCATAGCTTCCTGGTTTAACAAATTGAGTTCCAGCTGAACAGCTCAATAGACTGTTACCAATGACATTTTTTTTGCTGTCTTTGTATATAACTGATACGCCGTTTATATTACGACCAGTATTATTTTTTACTTGCAGTCCTAAGATATAGCTAGCTACTGATCCAGAAACATCACTGTCAAAAACCAATCGCACTCCACATCTCCAATCTTCTTTTGCAGAAATCATTCCAGCTTTAAAAATTAGAGCACACGCAATTAATAATATTGTAATTAGACGTGTTATTTTCTTTTTGTAATCAAAAACAAAAGAAACTCTAAAATTTTCAACAAATATTCTTACCAATTTCATCTTTTTTCCATTTCAACAGTCTGATCTTGCTTCGATAAATAAGCTTGAAAAATTGCACCTTCGGTAATAACGGCGACAGCCGTGTTTGTGTTTTTATCTACAATTGGTATTATTTCTCCCACAAATTTTGATGCAATCTCCATCGCTTCTTGGAGAGATGCTTTGTTGGATATAACTATGCAAGAAGAATCAACAAGGCCAGATGAACTCAAAGTCCCAGTTTTGTTTAACAAAGAAAGCGAATTTACTTTGCCACAAAACTTTTGCTCCGTATCAACCACAACAATCTCTGACTGATTGGTTTCAATCATCTGTTTAACAACATCCTGTATTTTATCGTCTAATTTGGCAGTGACAAACTTTTCCTCAGAATATTTCAAAATATCTGTTTCATTCATAAAGAGACCTGTCCGACCATTTGAAATATCAATGCCCCTATTTAGAAGCTGGACGTCAAAATATGATGATCCAAATCTAACTTGGACATAGCCAACCGAAATAGCTAGGCCAACGAGAGAAGCCAAAGCGAACGTATAAGAGTTTGTTAACTCCAAGACTATAACGACCATACAAATAGGCGCACCAATGACAGAACCTGCAACTGCAGCTATACCACTGACAATAAGTGCCTGCTGGAATTGTTCAAAAACACCTAAGTAAACTAAGATTGCAGACAATAAACCGCCAGCACTAGCACCGACCAGTATAGCAGGAGAAAATACCCCACCAAAAAATCCAAAGTTAAGTGATATTGACGTTGCTAATATTTTACCAAGTAAAATAACTAGTAGCATTATTACTGAATATTTTGAGTTCAACACATAGGTAACCGTTTCGGTACCAAGTCCCATTACCTCAGGAACATAATGACCAATGGCACTAAGTGATAAAATTCCAAAAGCATATTTATAAGCTGTTTTTCCCTTAATTATCTGAGCTAATTTTGCGAAAACAAATAGGGTGCGCATATATAATATGGAGACAAACCCAAAGATTGGCCCCGCAAGAAAAGAAACCAGTAAAATTGTCAGAAAGTTAAAATTATCTGATGAAACACTGATGATATTCGTGTCCCCCCAAATTGCACTTGATATCCCATAGGATACACCTGAGGCAGTGGCGATTGCCAATATAGATTTATGTGAATAGTGGCGAAGTATGGCCTCATGGGCGAAAATTAGTCCTGCTAGCGGCGCCCCAAATCCCGAAGAAATAGACGCAGCCACACCTGCTCCAATGTATAAATCAGGAGTAAAATCAAAAGGTATTTTTTTCTTCAACCACGCCCCTATTGTCGTTCCAAAGTGGACCAAAGGACCATACTGACCAATACTAGCCCCACCACTCGCAGAAAAAAAAGCTGCAATCGTGCTAACTATCCCAACTTTTACATCTGTCTCGTTATTAAATTTATGAGCTAAATAAATACTATCTGAGACACTTTGAAAGGCCTGACCTTTAATAAAAATCTTCGAATAATGTACAAAAAATAACGCTATTGACAGTGTTATTAAATAAAACAAAAAATTTGGCTGGCTACTCAGAAAAAATTCCAAATAGTCAGTTATAAAAACTATACCCAATCTGAAACCTTGGGCAGCAACGGCCCCACTGGCGCCCAGCACTACTCCCACAAAAATAGAAGCCAGCAAATACTTGCTCACAATTTTAATGTCTACAAGTGTCAAGAAAACCTCCTTGATCCTACAATTCCGGATTTTCTCTTGTTTTTTTGACGTGATTTATCAAAGCATCAGCTTGCAATTTGGACATACCAAATTTTTTCCTGAGGTCATCCAACGAAGCCTCTTCATCACTATCTAGAACACCGTCCAGAAGAGCATTTCTAACTTGATCTTCAAAAATCACCTTCCGTCTATCCATTTGCGCATTGAAGGCATTAGCAACAATACCAGTCAAAAGGGCCACTACAACGACACCAAATATTGCAGTAATTGCTGCTATACTTTTCCCAAACACGGTAATTGGGCTAACATCACCATAGCCTACTGTGGTCAGCGTTATTATAGACCAATACATAGCATCGGGAATAGACCTAAAGGCTTCCGGCTGAACTTTATGTTCTGCATAATAAATTAGTGAAGAAGACAGAACAAATGCAACGGAGAATATGTATAGTGTAGTTAGAAAGGATTTTTTTTCCTCTAAAATAGCTCCAAACAAGTCATCTAGAGCGGAATTGTAATGGTTTAACTTTAAAATCCTTAGCAAACGTAAAGCTCTTAGGACTCTCAAGTCTAATCCGGGAAATAATGCCTGAATGTAAAAAGGCAAAATTGCGACTAAATCGATCATGCCATAGAAGCTAAAAATATAACGAAAACGAGTTTTTAACCCTGTTTCTCCATTTTCATGATCGCGTTTTGCAGGGGCTGACCAAACCCTAGCAACGTACTCGACTGTAAAAATAATAACAGAAAAAATTTCAAAATTATAAAACCAGGAGCCATAATTTTTTTGAAGTGCCGGTACTGACTCCAAAGCAACAGCTATTAGATTAAGTACCACTAGGCCGAAAAGACCCAAGTCCCAAATTTTTGAAGTACGATCGCCAAGCTTCGCTGGTTCTAAAATCCTTAATACATTAGCTTGTAAATTTTCGTAACGACTGCTCATACGTAATGATCAAGCATTTCACAAAAATTTACTAGTTTTTTTTAATTATTTTGTTAGGACACCCAGCGCCTAAATGGTCCACTATCAATGTGCATAAAATTATTATACAAACCTAAACCACCAATAGCATGTTCTTTGGCAATATTTTTTAACTGCTTTTCAGCCACACCTAGTATTGCAAAATCGATTGCCTGACCCTTCATATGTAAAGAGTTTTTAGCAACATTTTTGCTTAATTTACGTAAATATGAGTTTGTTTTTTTTGTTCGATATCCAGACGTAATCTGCACAGTCAGACTATCGTTAAACCCAAGTGAACTCTCACAAATTTTAAGCAAAATATCAATTATCTGCTTATTCATTTGAGTTACTTTATTTTCTCTCCAATCTCTTAAAAAGTAGTCAAAGAGTTGATAATTTATTCCATAATTAAGTGAAGCCAACCTTATTTTTTTTAAAATTTGTTCTTCAGTATTTGCATTAATCATTTTGAGGTTAAAATTTCTTTTTGGCTTGTAGTGAAATGTTTTTATATCATTACTTGTTTTCTGACCATAGTTAAGTAATTCTGGCTCTGGATCAAAATAAAAACCTTTAGGATCCTTCCAATGGCTTTCTTCAGAATTATTAAAAAATTTCCTATTTCTTGAAAAATTGATCAGTGATGGCTGCTTTTGGTTTAAATTAATTAAAGGATTAGCTGCATCACAAATGCCACCAAAACTTAATCCCAATACAAAAGCACGCCGTGAAATTTTCTTTTGGTTTAACATGCCCAGATAGAGCAAATACAATGCCAAATTTTCTGGTGAAGGAAATTGATTATTTTTTTATTTAAATTCTAAATAATTCTAAGTCTGGTCGTTTAGGTGAGCATGAAAGATGAAGAAAATTTAACTGACTTTGAGCTAGCTTTAATGTTTGTAAAACAACATGTGGATAATAATCCATATGCTGCAACAAAAGAACAAATTGATCTTTTGAATTTGAATGCAAAGATTCACGAAGAAGTTCAAAAAAAATCTAAAAAATCCCAAGTTTGATACTAAAATAGTATTTGATCATTTCAAATTGTTGGAATTGTTTGCTAAATATCTTTTTATAGAGCCATTTACATATTTATAATACGAGGTATTGGGTATGACTTTAGCAGCCTGCGGAACTTGCAAACATGCATTTATGGAAAAAGATAGGCACAACGAACTACAAATTGAATGCAGGAGAAACCCTCCAACGCTTTTTAATAGTGGTAGCCTAGCAAAATTTCCCAAGATTTTACCAGACTGGTTATGTAGCGAATATGATCTTGGAAATCAAAATTATTGGGATATTGAGAATACTTAAAAACACCATTGTTTTCTGTTTTCAGGCCAAATCAATTTTTATTTTAATCTTTAGTGCGCGTAGTGAAGTTTTATTTACTTGAGTTATTATTTAAATAGTAATTGTGTTCAGTGTTTGCTTTCAAGTAAACTAAGCACAATCTATAAAATTTTTGCCTAACAAAGACTAACCTTCAAAATAAAACTATAATACCAAAAAATAATTTTTAGCAAAAAGATATGTTTTTGGCTTTAGTATTTTCTAAACTGTAAAACCTCGCGCTAAACTTTTTAGGTAACAGTCGTTTATTTGAGTATGAGAAAAAATGTAGACACAAATTTTGAAAATATAATCGACAAGTTATCAAGACGCTTTGATATCGATCCTTATAATTTATCTCTCAGCGAAATACAAATGCTTAAGTGGTTTTCACAAAACCCTGGTTATTTAGAGAAGCCCAAAATAGACAAAAAAGCCGACCTAATTAAAACTAGTCTATTTTCCACCTTCATTAAAAAGAATTTAGAAAGTGATTAAACCAAATAAGAGAAAAGAATTCATTATTGCTTTGCGACACAAAGCCTCTCTATTTGTTTTCATTGGATATTCTTGCTTGCGCAGTAATTAAGCCAGCTTTGAATTTTTACTTTTATTTTTAAATACTTTATTGAACAGATTTGTTTCTTGTCATCAAGGCAATTCCTGAAATTATTACAATTGTCATACCAAGAAATGCAATCCCATCTGGTTGCTCATCAAAGAAAACAAAGCCTAACATCAAAGCAAATAAAACTGCAGTGTATCTGAATGGAGAGATGAAAGAAATCTCTCCTGACCGCATGACTAAAACAGCAGTGTAATACCCAAAAATTATAAAAAAGGCAGCCGCCACAATAAAAAAACTGTTTTGCAAATCTAACGGTTGGAAGGCCGTTTTTGTTATCAAAAGGATTGAAAATAAAAGCACCCCTAAAGACGCAGAAACTGTTGGTATCAATGTTGGTACATCGACAGATAGTTTTCGACTGAGCAAATCGCGTATTGTAATTAATAAAACTGAAATTAATGCATAGCCTGCATATATAGTAAAGCCGTCTTTTGCGGGATTTATAATTAAAATTACTCCTAAAAACCCTAGCAAAATCAGTAGTATGTGAAATGCTCTAACTTTTTCTTTGAAAATGACGGCAGCAGCCAAAGTAACAGTCATTGGCAAGATTTGCAAAATAGCTGTAACATTAGCAAAAGGCATATTCATCACGGCAGTCAGGAAAAAGTAAGCCGCCAGTGCCTCGGTGACAGATCGAAATAAAATCAACCACTTGTCTTGGCTTGATACTTTAAGCTTCAAATCACCAGTATAAAACGCAACCAAAGCTAATGTGATAGTCGTCAATAAACCTCGATAAAATAAGATTTGGGCTAATGGTAAACTGTCTCCTGCCAAACGAACAAAGGCATCGTTGAGCACAAACGCACCCATACAAATCATCATTAAAACAGCGCCGCGAAAATTTTCAGACATATATCTCAGCCCGCTAAATAATGAGATCTATAAACCCTATACTTAAAGTGTTTAGTAACGTGAAGCAGTTTGTACACCTACCAAAATTAGGCAGGTGTACCTGTTTTGCTTATTCTTCAGCAGGTTCTTCTGTTGGAGCAGCCAGCGCAACAGCCTGGCGTGCCTCTTCCTCTCGAGCCTCAATCACAATATTATCTCGATCCGAAGCAACTCTGCGAATTTGCTGAGTCGCACCACCAGTACCAGCCGGTATCAAACGACCAACAATAACATTCTCTTTAAGCCCAACTAGTTTGTCTTTTTTACCTTGAACAGATGCTTCCGTGAGGACCCTGGTTGTTTCTTGGAATGACGCAGCTGAAATGAACGATCGGGTTTGCAATGATGCTTTTGTTATCCCAAGTAAGATAGGTTCACCATGAGCCGGACGATCTCCCTTTGATGCTGCTTTCTCATTTGCAGTATCAAATTCAAGTTTATCAACATGCTCACCCTTCAGGAGAGTCGTGTCTCCACTATCAGTGATCTCCCATTTTTGAAGCATTTGACGGACTATCACTTCAACGTGCTTATCGTTGATTTTAACACCCTGAAGTCTATAAACATCCTGAACTTCGTCAATCATATAGTTAGCTAAAGCTTCTATGCCCATAATAGATAGAATATCGTGAGGTGCAGGATTACCGTCCATAATGTAATCACCCTTTTGAACAAAATCACCTTCGACAACCGGAATATGCTTACCTTTGGGAACCATATACTCAACTGTTTCCAAACTTTCATCGGCAGGTTCAATAGAAATTCTACGCTTATTCTTGTAGTCACGTCCAAATCGAACATAACCATCAATTTCAGCGATAATCGCATGATCTTTAGGTCGTCTTGCTTCGAATAGTTCTGCGACTCTAGGAAGACCACCAGTGATATCTTTTGTCTTGGCGCCC
>CEWK01060715.1_pt1 | contig 10159 bp, 11 predicted proteins | sample 531431 | NCBI WGS metagenome assembly CEWK01 (sample SAMEA2623059, study PRJEB7988) | marine metagenome | isolation source: saline water (ENVO:00002010), including
TTCTGTTTGCCGTAGCGTTGGGATTATTTACACCCAACAAAGTGGCCACCAGTGTACTGGATAGAAATGCATCAATCGAAGAAGAAGTTCGATGTCTCGCGGAGAACATCTACTTTGAAGCAAGGAATGAGAGTGTTATGGGACAAATCGCTGTCGCATATGTCACACTCAATCGTGTTTTTGCACCAAAACATCCAGACACCATTTGTGGTGTAGTTAGACAGGGAGAATACAGGGAATCTTGGAAAACTAGGGCAACCAAAGATCCAAATGACGCAGTGTTTATTCCAGTAAAGGACAAGTGTCAATTTTCTTGGTACTGCGATGGTAAATCTGATAAAATACTCGACTTAGTTGCATGGAAAAGTGCAACTAATGTGGCTGCAATGGTTACTGTTGAGTATGGATCAGATAGACATAACGATCCAACTGATGGAGCGTTATGGTATCATGCAGACTATGTTCAATCTAAATTCCATTCTAAGTTGTCTTACACAACTACGATTGGAACTCACATATTCTACCGATAGGAAACTAGTATGCTAAAGACTATGACTCAAAAAGAGTTCAGCGAAGAAATTGAAAAGTATGTAAAAACATCAAGAGAATCTTACATGGATTCCGTTATTATGTATTGTAAAGAGAATGATCTGGACTATGAGAATATTAATTCTCTTATGAGTACAGTACTCAAACAAAAAATACAATTTGAGGCGGAAAGTCTCAATATGATGGCAAAAACTGCTAATCAATTACCCCTGTGAGGTCTAGTCTGGTCATGGCCAGCAGAAAAATGGATGATTTCGAATGTTATAAGATGTTTATAGCAATGAAAAATCATTTTTCCACAAAAAATGACTCCTATGATTACATAAAATATCGTGGAAGAGTCTCTATACCCGAAAATACTTATCTGAAACGAAAAGATCGTGCGATTTTCAAAGATCTCAGTAAAAAATACACTCGCAAGGAGCTAGAAAACTACTTCTTGTCCGTATTTCTGTCTTCTAACGAGAACGGAACTGCAATTGCGAGGGGAGAATTCTTAAATTCTTCAGATTTACTCTCAGAAGAGACTCAAGACTACTATAAACTCTGGAAAACTAGAAATCAGAGTCTTTCATATCTCTTTGAGGAAGATTTTGGTAAAATTATGGAATCTGCTGTTAAAAATGAATTAACTTTTAACGAAATTTTCGAATGTATCGACGGAGATTACCCTCTGGTCATGCAAATGGAACGTAGGGGGTTGATTTCTATTGAAACATTAGTGATTTTAGACAAAATTCTCGACTTCTTGGACAATGTGAAGATAAAAGATACTATTTACTGGCCGATATACAAAAGAAAGTGCAAAAAGTACTCAGGATTTTTAGTCATAAATAATAAATCCTATACTAAAAAAGTAAGGAAGATACTATTAGACGATTATTACGAAGAGTATGGTAAATCACTAGAGAAGTAAAATGCATTTAGCAGTAATTACACTTTTGTCGGCACTTGCAATTAGTGGAGTCGCCGCATATTATTCTATTTTTGGATTGGCAAAGATATTTTCTGCAGCCGTTCTCCCAATTATCATTATGGGGGTGGTTCTTGAGGTCGGGAAACTTGTAACTGCATCTTGGTTATACCGAAACTGGAAGACTTGTCCACTACTACTTAAAACATATTTTGTGAGTGCGGTAGTGGTCTTAATGTTCATAACCTCTATGGGAATTTTTGGGTTCTTATCGTCTGCACACATAGAACAAACTCTAGGAAATCAAGAAAATCAATCTAAGATACTCAGAGTAGAAGAAGAAATTCAACGGACGGACTATCTTATTGATGCCGCAGAAGCAAAGATACAAGACTTAGAAAGTGCAGATATAAACTTCTCTGATGGGATACAGAGTCAAATAGATAGAGAACAACAACGAATCGATACCGCATATGAACGTGCGGATCCGCAAATAAAATCTCAGATGGCTATTATCGAAAGAGAGAATGATATCATCGAAAATAGAGTCAAACCCTATAGAGATGAAATTGCAAATATCGACTCTCGCATAGAACAACTAGACAAAGCCATAGAAGAGAATAATGTAAGAATAATACAGCGAATAGTCGGCACAATTGTTGATGGCTCTTATGGAGAAGAAACTGCATCTAAAGTAGATTACTTCAGATCTCGACAACTAGAAGAAAGAGATAAACTTCTAGAAAAGATTGATGAACTGAGAAATAAAGATAACCAGAATGTAGACTCTGCGATGGATCAGATTGCAGATATAAGGGAAACTGTCCGTCAGGAGATAACTGACTCCAATGCCCTCATACAACGTCTTAGGTCGCAATTGGGTGCGCCCGTGAACGATAATAAATTAGAGTTGGTTGCAGAACAAAGAAATATTATAGATACCTTAGAAGACAAACTGGACGATCTGAACCTAGAAAAATTTGATCTGGAAACAAGTTATCGACAACTGGAAGCAGAAGTCGGGCCAATTAAGTATATTGCAGAACTTGCCATCGGCAATAACGCATCAGAAGAAGCATTAGAGAACGCAGTCAAGTGGATAATACTTCTTATCGTATTTGTATTTGATCCTCTCGCAGTACTTTTGTTGATTGCTGCGAATATGAATCTAGTCGCAGTAAAGAATGCAAAATTGGCAGCAGAAGGGCCAGTAGATGTTCCAAATTTTGATGATGCAGAAAATGTGTTAATGAAAACCTCTGGCGGATGGCAGAGAATTGATAGAACAGAGAAACGTCGAAGGGAACTCAACGAGACTCTGAAGGATGATAACGAAACTTAAGGAGAAATTATATTATGCCAGTGAAATATCAAAAAAGTGTAATGAATATAAATCGACAAACAAAAAAGAAAACAATAAAACATTATTATATGAAGAGCCTCACTAAAGAAGAGGTTCTCGAAAAATACTTTACAGCAAATAAACCAAAATTAAAGCAAAAATTCCGAAACGAGTTAATCTCCAATCGGGGTTTCACACAAGAATCTCTTCAACTTGCAGTTGCAAGTAGGGATAATTAGTAGTTGACAAACCAATATTACTTTGGTATGATACTACACAATATCATAATGATGATATTGACAATACAAAAAATACTACGAATATAAGGAAATACTATGTCGAATGCATTCGCAAAACTCAAAAAGGGTAAGGACTTCAGCAAACTCACTGCTGAGTTAGAGAAGATCCAATCCCCCCAACAAACTTCTTCCAATAGAGATGATCGTTTCTGGAAGCCAACTACAGACAAAACCGGAAATGGTTATGCTGTAATCCGATTCTTACCGCCTCCTGCGGATGAAGATTTGCCTTGGGTTCGCGTCTTTACTCATGGGTTCAAAGGGCCCGGTGGTTGGTTCATTGAGAACTCTTTGACAACCTTGGGTAAGAAGTGCCCTGTCAGTGAAGCAAACACTGAACTGTGGAACACTGGAACTACGGAAAACCAAAACCTTGCGAGAGAACGCAAGCGTAAGTTGAAGTATTATTCCAACATCTATGTGGTGAGTGATCCAGCTCATCCCGAAAATGAAGGTAAGGTATTCTTATACCAGTTTGGTAAGAAGATCTTTGATAAGATCTCTGACATCATGCAACCCGCATTTGAAGATGAAGAGCCAATCAACCCATTTGATTTATGGGAAGGTGCGAACTTCAAGTTGAAGATTCGAACTGTAGACGGTTATATCAACTATGACAAGTCTGAGTTTGACTCTGTTAGTGCATTGTCTGATGATGACGATGAGTTAGAAGCAGTCTTTAACAAAGAGTATTCTTTGCAAGAGTTTGTTTCTCCTGATTCATTCAAGACTTATGAACAGTTAAAGGAACGTCTTGATAGAGTTCTTGGTACTGTATCTGTGACTAGGACTGCTGCAGAGGATATGGTCGAAGACACGATGGAAGTTCCATTCGCAGTCGAAGAACCAGCTCCTGCTCCTGCAAAGGAAAGAGTTGCAACTGTGGAAGATGATGAAGATGATGCGTTGTCTTACTTTGAGAAGTTAGCAAACGAGGATTAATATCTCTCAGGGGCGAGGAAACTCGCCCCACTTCTTATCCCTTCTTATAAATCTTATAAGCACCATATAGAATCGCTGCGTATGCAATGTACGCAACAATAGATTTAACAAACAATACTGCAATGCCACCAGCAATAAGCACTGCCCCGTCCCATGTAGAAGCTTCTCCTACTTTCTCTTTCAGTTTTGCTTTTAGATATTCTAATTGTAACATAAGTTTCTCCTTATACTGCACCGGATAGTGCTGAGTTGATTTTATTAAAACTATTTTCAGTATTATATGCCTTTGTTGGGATTACAGTACTGCTTGAATTTGATACATTATTGTTGGTCACATTTGATAGGTTGTTGAGTATAGGACTGATATTGGTCGCTGCACTCTTCTCTATCGCACTCTCTTTCATAACATTTGCCGCAGAACTTCTTACTCCAGCCATAGGAGATGATATATTTCCAAGTTCTTGTGTAGGAGTACCAGAAACTTGTTCTATGGGCATAGATTCTCCAGCAGGGATAACTATACCCTCTGTTACTGCAACACTCTGAGAAGGACTCTGTGTTCCCTGAGCGAGTTCTGTGGGTATTACTGATACATTTTCAGTTTCTGCAGATTCTATATTAGGAGACTCTAGTCCGAGCATACCTCTTCTGGATCCTCTTCCCCCTCTCCTAGATCTTCTTCTTTCGTCAAGAACAACTACATTGTTTATTGGTGTGGCCGAGTCCGGCGCAGGCAAAGTTGTCACAGATTCGTTAATATTTGTTTCTTGGTTTGCGTTAGTTATATTTGGGTTAGACTCCGAATTTTGTCTTCTTCTTTCTAGTTGAGAGCCATTCCTGCCCCTTCCCCCAGTTCTTTGTGGTGCCTCAGTTTCGTCACTACCGCCCAAATCAATCCCCAAAAAATCTGCTACTGGTTTTATAAGACCAACAAAAAAACTTTTTATTGAATCGAAAACAGAATTCAACGCCTCGCTTATTTTTTCTGGAATTGCAGCAACAAACTCTCCGATCTTTTGTGGGAGATCTGAACTTATGAATGCCACAACAGCTGCAATTCCAGCACCCACTGCCATTATTTTTAGTGCAATTGGACTGAATAACATTCCAAGAACTTTAGGAATAGTTGTCAAGAATCTTAGAACTCCCTTGAACATTCCCAAACCTCCAGCAATAGATTCAAATACTCCTTTATTTTCTTCTCTTGCTTCTTCTGCGGTTTCTATAGAATCTTCTAGAAGAGAACTTTGATTTCTTTCTACTCTCAGATTCGCTTGATCAGATCGTCTCTTTTCTCTTTCGGATTCAATCGCATCAAGTTCTCCTTGAGATTGTTGAGAGCTCAAAAATTCTAGTAAATCTCTTATTTCTTGTAGGAAGGGTGAACTGACCGGAACACTCTCAGAAGAATCTGACCCAGTTTCTCTTATTGTATTTGTAGAAGTAGTGGTATCGCTATCTCCCCCCTCTGTTACTCTAGAGACTAGACTTGATTCTATTCTTTCTCCAGCCTCTCCAGTAATTTGATTTATTTCTGAAGAATCTGAACTAATTTCTGCTGGAGAAACCCTTTCTTGATCTGCAGATTCTATATCTAAACCAACACGATCCCTCAATTCTTGTATTCTTGTCTGTTCTGCCTGTGCGTTATCTCTCTGTTCTTTGGCGATCCTAGACTGTTCTATAATTCTGTCTCTTTCTTCGTTATAGATCTGTTCTCTGGTCTTGTTAGCCTCTTCTGCCTTCTTTTGTATATCTTCTTCGGAGAGATTTAATTTATTTTGGACATCAGATTCTGAAATTTGTTCTCTTAGAACTCTTCTTTCTTCGGAATCAATTCTTTCTTGTTCTCTGAAGAGTTCTCTTTGTTTTTCTCTGATAGTTTTTTCTTCTCGTTTCTTCTTTCTGAAATTTCGGAATGCGACTACGCCCTTTCTTACACTATCCCCCAAGAATTTAACCCCCAACGCAAGGATAGGACTATCAGACACCACACCAGCGACTACTGCACTAATATTAGTTACGCCTTCAGTGAGAGTATCTGTAATCTTTGTGCCAACATCATTCATCAAAGAAGAATCTGATTTGACTCTTTGATCGTGCATTTGGATTAGTGATTGGAATCTTTGTTTGTCAGAATCTCCAACCTCTTTAGAGTCTTCGATCAACTTTGCGATATTCGCCATTTCTTTTCTACTGGCCCTGCGTTCTTTCGCTTCCATATCTCCTTGTTTTGATATCAATTCAGATACTTGACGTAACGCTTCATTCGCAGTATTAGATTCTAATGCGCCGCTAGCACCGTCTAGACTCTCAGACAAACCCCGATAGTCCATATTTACAGATTCTAATTTATCTATTACTGAGTCTAGACTTACTTCAGCCATTATTTGTCGCCGTTAAAAGACTTATTTGATTTACTTGTTCCAGCATACAGACCAAACCATGCAGCACCCGCTCCAACGATTACTGAGATAAGACCGGATTGTTCCATAGAAGGTGCTGGAAGATCCATATACCAAAGAACTGTTTTGTATAATAAGAATATGTATACAGATAAGAATAATCTTGGAAAAATTCTCCAAGCATCAACCGCAGCAGCAAGATGAATCATCTTTTTATATGGATTGCCTCCACTGTTAACTGTATCTGTGTCAATTTCTAGATCTATTTTAACTTTTTTTGTTAAAGGTTTTTCTACTGCCATAATAATTTCCTATTTTTTCATTCTATCTTTTTCTTCTTGTAGATAGTTCAAGAGCATTGATACATAGATTTCTCTTTCCCACGGCATCATATTCTCTAATTCTGTCAGACTATATTTATGGTGTTGCATCAATGCGAAGTTTGTCTGATAGAGAGAATATAATGTTTCATGATATAAACCTATACGAAAAAATCGGTGATTCCTCGTAGTTTAAAGGTATTTGTCCATCCACAATCGGGACATTTCACATTTGCATCAGTTACACACTGAGGCATAGTCTCAAAAAAAGTATTTATCTTCTGAAACTGCATTTGCGACAAAGATTCTAGAAATTCAGAAACTTCTTCATCATCAGAATCTGCAATATCATAAACTTCGTCGCCATCATAGATATATTCGATACAATTTTTTAACATTTTCATTGTATCATCAAATGTATTCAGATTCTGAATGCCGTTAAGCATTTTGAAATCTGGATATTTCATTATCACACCAATAGTATCCGTTAATTGGACTTTATTTGTATGTTCTTCGTTGTTTTCAATCTCAACATTATCTAAATTGATGTCAAATCTGACATCACACTGAGTTGGAGTTCCGTCTTCAGTTTTATTTGTACAGCCTTCACGTTTGTAATTTAACTGTACAACATTTCCTACAGACTTACTACGAATATTGACAAACAAATACTCTATATCAAATGTCGCAAGACTTTCAATCTTCACGCCCTTTGTAATAATACAGTTTGCAATAATTTGTTTCGCTGCATCTACTTGTTCTTCAACATCGTCTCCTTCGTTAGCCATCAATAGAATCTTTTCTTCCCTAACCAAAAAAGGTCGAAATTTAATCTTTTTCTTGGTTGACGGAATCGTAAGATTATAAGTTGGCGTATCTAACTTAGGTAGAGCCATTCTAATCTCCTATAATAAAAAATAAGTCACTACTATTATTTAGTCTGACTTTCTCCACTTGCGGTATGCCATTGTGACAGGTAAACTTGCAATTTCGTCTGATGCGTATGCATAGGTTATCTGTCCAACAGAAATTGGATATGCTTCTTCAAAGGTTACAGAGTAATTTGAAAAGTCTTTCAGTTCTTTCTTTTCTGACTCTCCAAGAGCTCCTTTAACTTTATCGATTGTAGATTGGATTTGATTTTGATTTGAACTTCTATCATATGAATAGAAAGTACAATCCTTTACGACATCATCATAGTAAGATACATGAGCGGTATTATAACTAAATGCTAAATCCATCCATGCACTAAAAAAATCTCTTTCTTTTAAATCCTTACTCAGATATACATTGAAAGATAAGTCTTCGTATATCATTCCATATGCGGATTTTCTAGGTGGGCCGTAATATTGAACTTCTTCTGTGGCGAGCTGTTTGCCGGGTAGTTCTAAATTATCAATTCTGAGAGTTAAGTTTTCCGACATTCCATCTGTAAGACTCGTAGGAAGTCCTGCTGGGTATGGAATAAACATCGCATAGGTATTAGGTATCAATAAATTATTTGATACTTTAGAAGAAAAATCCTGTATACTGAATTTTCCCCCTCTATCGATGATAGTACTTTTGAATGGCTTCTTACCGCCTCTTTCTGTAGTTCCTTTGTCGAAATTAAATCCGCGATTAAGGTTTGCGCTTGTTGGTGAATTCTCTGCCATCGTTATCCTCTCGCGGAATCAGACCAGACTTTGCTTGCACTGGCCTTTCTAAATCTTTGTACTGGAAGGAATATCGCGATATCCCATTCATTTGCGTCTATTGTCACAAAACTACTCTTCACATTATTGTACAAGTATCTTTTGATACAAGGTTTGATCGTACTAAATTTACTTGCTCCCTGTAATACTCTGTATGATAACGCAAGTCTTGTACTGGAGTCATATCTTGCATTTGTCGCAATATCACTTAGACTATTCATGATTAACATTCTATTTCTTGGAGATACATAATGCAAATTCATTCCCAGAAATCCTCTAGGAAAATAATCCACTGCAAATATCAACGGAAACTCATCATAATAGGGTAACTTATCCTTAAACTTTGGATCGTAATTGTAGAAATACATTTTTCCTATTTGTGGAGTCGCCGCTCTTCTATCTGAGTCAGATAAAAGACTTCTCCTGCCCGGTTGACGCGACAAAGCACTTGTTACTGCACTTTGTCTCACCTTTTTACTAAACCACTCTCTAGCCGCCGCTGAGTTCGGTTGAATGCCTTTCTGTGCAAGTCGTTTGAGTAGTGGTCTAAAGTCTGCCATGTTCTATTTATGTTTATTTTCTATAAACTTTCACAGGAAGTTCAGTATAACCTCTGACAAATGATGAAAATGTGCGTTTCTCTTCTCCTACAACCTCTATTCGATCAAATCTTTTCATAATTTCTTCCCAGAGAACCTTGAGTTGTAGTTCTGCGGTTCTGTTGCCCATACAACGATGAATTCCAAATCCAAACGACAGATGATTACGAGCATTTGCTCGATCAATAATCAAATCTTCTCCATTCGGGAAAACTTCTTCGTCGCGATTACCAGAAACATACCACATAAGAATCTGATCGTGTTTTTTAATTTCTTTGTCTCTGATCATGCAGTCACTATTTGCAGTTCGTCTCATGTACGCAAGAGGGGTTTGCCATCTAATAATTTCTGATACCATATTCGGTATCAATCCGTGATCTGATTTGAGTTTTTCGTATTCTGTCGGGAATAAGTTAAGACCATGAACACCAGCGGTCATAGAATTTCTCGTAGTATCATTTCCTCCTACAATCAGTAGAAGAAGATTTCCCAGAAACTCCATTGGTTCCATATCTTTTGTGTGTTCTCCCTTGACCATCATAGAAACAAAATCATTTGTAGGTTCTTTCTTTCTCATTTCCCAGATTTCAGTAAAATATTGTAAACATTCTATCAATTCGTCAATTCTTTGTTGTTCACTGTCGATAATCCCTGCGCCAGGCACTGCAGTCGCAACATCAGACCATCGTGTTAACTTTTTACGTTCTTCGAATGGAAAGTCAAAGAGAGTTGCGAGCATTTGTGTGGTCAGTTCGACAGAAACTTTGTCTACCCAGTTAAATGTTTCATTCTCTGGGAGTGAATCTAATACTGCACCAGTTCTTTCTCTAATCAGAGGTTCCAGACCAGCCATATTTCTTGATGATACTACAGGTGATACTGTTTTTCTTTGTAGATCGTGTTTAGGGGGATCCATTGCAATAAACAGAGAGATATCTAATGCCCCTTCTGGTCTTGGTTTTCCAATAGGAAATCCAATTGTTATCATTGGTTCTGAAGAAAAGTCTTGATAGTTCATATCGACTGATTTGATGTCATCATACTTCGATAATGACCAGAATCTGCCTGCGACTTCAGTCTCATTGAAGTGTACAGG
>CEWK01001745.1_pt1 | contig 10151 bp, 8 predicted proteins | sample 531431 | NCBI WGS metagenome assembly CEWK01 (sample SAMEA2623059, study PRJEB7988) | marine metagenome | isolation source: saline water (ENVO:00002010), including
TCAAAATTTTGAACATCTGTTTGGCCGAGTTCAGAGTTTATTGAAGTGGTAAAAGTTAAAATTCCACAAGGATTAATAAATAAATTTTCAAACGTTATCGAGCTCATGTTACCTGAAGTATAATTATTGCCGTCAAAAACTGCGTTTGCAAAAATAGATACTCCTCCTCCAGATGTATTACTAATAGTAAAAGTACCCAAACAGCCTTGTAAAGAATCACATGCAATAATTATAGCCTGTGTGGAATTAACTACCTGACTAACCATAATATATGTGTTCAAAGTAATTGTGCCTCCCCCGGCAAATAAATTTGCTGTACCTATTGTATCTCCATTGTTTAATGAAGCAATATCAAAAGAACCTACATTAGATTGAAAAAGACTTGAAGACATATCTACTTCTCCTGCATCTTGTGAAACCATAATAGTTAAATCACTTAAACTATCACAATAGGTGTTCGATAAACTAACTGAAACAGTTGGTGAAAAATCAGAAAGTGGAGTAACAGTTAAGTCTAGTACAATTAAACTATCACAACCAAAGTTGTTTATTAAAGAATCGACATAAAGACCTGAACTGTAATAAGAAATACCGTTCCAAGAATAATAACCACCAGCTACAACAACTATGGTATCTAAATCAGATGAATTAATAACTAAATCAAGTACTGAAATCTCATAACACCCCGATGCGTTATAAGAAGTATCTATATATTGACCTGATGAAGTATAAGTCTGACCAGTTGTATTCCAATAGTAATCATCACATGAAGTTATATTAATAAAGGTGTCTGTTGGAAATATACAAGAACCATCATCAATAGTCACTAAATAATTATAATTACATGCTAAGGAATCACTACATCCCATTACATCTGAATTTATATCTAAACAGCTAGCCTCTACTTCAATGTCATAGAAGAAATAATAATATCCTGCATACCCCTGAGCTCCAACGCTAGAATTATGAATGGATATAAGACCCTCAAAATCATACGGGTAATTTACATACGTTTGATCATTATTTCTATACATTCCAGGATTATTTCCTGAAATCCCTAATTGATAATCAGTACCCACAGGAACATTAAAATCAAAATAAATCCTATGACCACCAGGAGCAACAGTAGCAGTAGTATCTTCAATAATATTTCCATTATCGTCTCTTAGTTCAAAGGTTATTGGACAATGTGTTTGTGTATAAATTACAGCAGAAACAATTTTAGATTCAATAAAAGCATCAAAAATTAAATATTGATTACCAGTAAAATATCCTCCAGAAGCGAAAAAGGGATCGATAACTCCTCCAAAAACTATATTAGTATCTGCTAAGGAATTATAATTAGAGGCATTTGGATCAGTGCATCCTATTACTGTAGAAGCGCAAATATTATTAACTGTTTCATCATGATGAAAAGAGCCTCCAGAATAAGAAAAAGCATCGTAATTAATACTATAAGAACCACTACCTTCTGAACAACATATACCATCTCCATAACTATCATATATGGTAAATGTATAGCAAATTGAAGGATCAACAATAATATCCCAATTATAATAAGTATTACTACATATTAAGTCTCCTGCTGAGATTTGATCTATTATGTTACCATTTTCATCCTCTAGTATCCAATATGTTTCGGTTGGAAAATTATCAGTTAAAATTTCTAAACTGAACATAGCATTTTGAGAAAAGGCTTGAAAACTAAAAAAAGAAATAATTAAAACAATTAATAACCTCATTTTACAAAAATACGAATTTAAATACACTTCAAAAAATATGTAAAATTTAGTGATTTATTACTTTCTTGACTGACCCATCTGAATATTTATAAAAAAGTAATTTATTTTTTTTGAAAAATGTTTCTCTACCTAACTGATCTACTATTTTAATTACTTTTTTTGTAACGAAAATTGTATTATTGGTAGATGTTGTATTATTGATATTTACAGAATAAATGCATGATGTTTTTCGATCACCAGCAAACCAGCCTGTGACAAGATGGATAAATCCATTAAATGGTAGATTAATATTTTGTAGTAAAGCAAGTATTCTACTTTCAGTACTATACTGCATTAAGCCATAAACATTAGCTGCAGAGCTAAGATCTTCATAGGCAACTGTATCTCCAAAACTATTTAATAAAACAAATCCTCCATAACCAAAATTACCGTTAGAATGAATACCTAATGTTTGAACATCAAATTCTATTTGGTGAGGCGCATAGTTAGTATCAAGTTGGATATAATTTATTAAGACTGAATCACAGGAAGGATGATAATTTAAAATACATGTGTCAGTATTGGAGAGTGAGTAAACAAAATAAATACTCAGTGGATAAAATAAATTTGACGAAAAAGAAACATTCGTATTTAATGAATATGAATATGATGTAGTATCCTGAGGCATTACGCCAAAAAGATTAATGTTTCCTGTATGTAATGTATCACCTAAATTATCAATTGTAAAAGCAATATGAGGGTAGTTTGCTCCTATAATATTGTCATTGTAAACAGCTATATCAATTATGGAAGAAGAAGTATCAACAGCTACATCTGTTACACTAAGCAAAGAACAAATAAACTGTATTTGACTAAAACTAATTATAGGTACAACAAATAATAGTAAAATTAATTTTCTCAAAATAACCTTTTATTTTACAAAAATTCTTTTTTCTACAGAGCCATCATCATAGATATAAAACAAGGGAACATTAGCAACCCTTTCAACAGATTTGCCTAGTGCGTCTTTTATCGCAATTAATTTTCTACTACTAACCTCATCAATACTACTCACATTGCTAATATACGAATATGTATAAAACTCATATTCTGCTCTTTGTGGACTTAATTTAATGGCATCATCATTTTCAGATCTAATATAAAATTTCACGTCCAAACCACTAAATTGGAAAGGTAAGTCAGCAGTATATACTCCATCATTAGCTAATAAATCCCCATTTGTTCCATCGTCATACATTGGAAAAGAATTAAACTTAGAGTTGTATTCGCTTGTCGTAGCCATTATTTCAACTGTATTTGCATTAAAAACCTCTGCTGTAACTAGCCCATTGTTAACATAAACATTACTGATTTGTGGTGGTATTAGTGATATTTCAGGATGATTAAGCAAAAATTGCTTCCGTTCATTAACAGTACTTAATATTCCTCCAAATCCCCAATTAAAAGCTGCCCAAATAGCACTTTCGGTATTATTATAATATTCATTCATTGTAAATACCTTGTTATTATCTTGGCTTGCTGCATTATAAGCTAATGATTGTAGGTTCTCAATATTTACTCTAATCTGTGCAGTATCTAAAGATTCTTCTATTATCGTTCTCATATGAGCTGAATAAACTTTTCTATAATAAGGATCATTTAGCAATTTAAATAAAAGTGGTCTAGCTTCCCAAGGTTGTGGTGTGCCAGATGGTCCAGTATAGGGGCCTCCTGTATAGTAAGGATCATACTCATATACATTTGAAGGATTCCAGTAGTCCCATCCCATAATAGCTCCTACAAAACTGTTATCCAAATCCCATGGGATCATTTGAAATAATCCATCTTTAGTTTGATACATATAATAATTATGTACATAGTAAGTATTATAACAATCAAGATTTGCAATTACTTGATTGACTGCAAAAGCCCAAAGGGTTCTATCAACATTTAGAACACTATCAATATTTTGAAAATCTAAATCTATTGTTTTCATTAAATTAATAAATTCTTTCCACCCATATTCTGATTTAATGTCATAACTGTTATAATACAGTGTCGAATCATCACCCATATAAAAAAGATTAGGTGGCATAGCAGTAGGTGCATTTGCTGTATCACAAAAACGATCTATATTATCACATTTAAACAAAGGACCGGATTTTTCATTAAAATGCTTACTCAAAAACTGCTTGTTTATTGATTCGTCATTTACATATAATCCAACATAATTACCTTGAACATTTAGTTTTACTAAATTAGACTCACCAGTAGGCAAATATCTTCTATATATGTTGCTAGCAACAATTTGCTTTAGGAAAGTAGCGTCCATCCACGCATTAGCTAATTTTACTTTTTTATATTTTAATAGTTTTTGACCACCAATAAAATAATTCATATCTATGTTGTAAGGCACCTTTGGGCTAAAAACATCATTTGGCAAACAAAAAGTTGAGTTTCCTTTATATCTTACTCCGACACTATCATGTAAAACCCCATTTAAAGTTAATCGTGCAGGTATTCTTTCAGATGGATTATAGAACCAAGCATTTACTAAATAACTATGATAATCTTGCATATAAAACTCTAACTCAATTGTTCTCAAAGAATCCTCATCAAATAATCCACCAGGGCCATCATATAATTCTTGAGGATTATACAAAGTCTGACCTAAACTAAAAATGGGTAACAATAAAATTAGAATTATTTTTTTCATGTTTTGCTAATTTAAAAAGTAAAACTTAATTGGTTTAGTATTAATTTTATATTAAATTATTTAGTTGTGGTTTACTGCATAAATATATTACAAATATATAGTATATTTACAAATTATACTTTTCTTCACAGAAGTAAGATTATGTGTTGTTACTTAGTATTATAAATAAAAATAAAATATAAATATATGAAAGCTTACGTATTTCCTGGACAAGGAGCTCAATATGTTGGTATGGGCAAGGATTTATACAACTACTCTAATCTTGCAAAAGAAATGTTTGAAGAAGCTAATAGCATTTTAGGTTTTTCCATTACAGAAATAATGTTTGGAGAAGATAGTGAGGTACTTAAGCAAACAAAAGTTACTCAGCCCGCCATATTTTTACACTCTGTAATTTTAGCTAAATTACTTGGAAACAATTTCAATCCAAATATGGTTGCAGGACATTCTCTTGGTGAGTTTTCTGCTCTCACAGCCGCAAATTATATTTCTTTTAGTGACGGTTTAAGACTTGTATCAAAAAGAGCAACAGCTATGCAAAAAGCATGCGAGGAAAATCCATCAACGATGGCTGCAGTGTTAGGACTTGAAGACAATATAGTAGAAAAAGTATGTTCAGAAATAAATGAGATCGTTGTACCTGCTAATTACAACTGCCCTGGTCAGTTAGTGATTTCGGGTAGTAATAAAGGAATCGACATTGCGTGTGATAAATTAATAGAAGCGGGGGCTAAGAGAGCTATTAAATTACCTGTAGGAGGAGCTTTTCATTCACCACTGATGGAATCTGCAAGAGCAGAATTAGAAGAAGCCATCAATAGTACTGATTTTAAAATTGGAGACTGTCCAATTTACCAAAATGTTACTACTAAAGCCGTTACGTCACCAGAAAAGATAAAGCGGAATCTCAATAAACAACTTACCGCTTCGGTATTGTGGACACAAAATATGTATCAAATGATTGCTGATGGAGCTTCTGTTGTAATAGAGGTTGGGCCAGGAAGAGTTCTACAAGGACTTTTTAAAAAAATTGACAAAGCCATAATAACTAAAAGTGCTGAACTATAAAATATAGTTTAAAAGTTTATTACTATTATGTAAGTCATGCCACGATTTTTTATTTTGGCACTTTTTATATAAGCTAGCGTGTTTCATATTATGACAATCAGAGCCAATAAAACTAATCATCTGTTTATTAATTAAATGCTCTGCTCTTTTTCTTACTCTGCTTGAATAATAATCAATTAGAGAAAGAGTATTAAGTTGAAAAAACACTCCTCTTCTTACTAAATTTAAATAATCTTTTTCTGTAAAATATAAATATCTTTCTGGATGAGCAAGTATAATCTTGTAGCCTTCTAATTGAAGTTTAAAAATAACTTCATGTAAACTTTTTGGAGCTTCAATGAATGATAACTCAATCAGAATGTACTTGTCTCCAAATGTGAGAAACTTTTCTTTACCTATTTTCTGTTCAAATTCATAGTCAACGTAGTATTCTGCTGCTGCTTCAATTTGTACATTAATATTATGTAGCTTTACTTCTTGTTGCAAGCTTTTTAAACCATTTAATATGGTTTCAGTTGTGTTTTTATAATAATCACTCATTACATGAGGAGTTGTAATTAGCTTTTTAAAACCAAGTTGATGTAAAATCTTAATTATTTTTACAGATGTTTCTAAAGTTTCAGGTCCATCGTCAATTTCAGGAATTAAGTGAGAGTGTAAATCAGTTTTTATTAAAGAAAAATCAATAGGATATAAATTTAAATCTTTTCTTTTAAAAAAATTCCATTTGAACATTTAGCTGTATTGTTCTTTATAATAATTTTGATATTCTCCTGAAGTAACGCTATCCATCCATTCTTGATTTTCTAAATACCAAGTAATAGTCTTTGCAAGTCCCTCTTCAAACTGTAATGAAGGTTCCCATCCTAATTCATTCTTTAACTTATTAGCATCAATAGCATATCTTTTATCATGGCCTGGACGATCTTTAACGTAAGTAATTAATGATGCAGAACTTCCTTGCCCTTTATTTAATGCGATATCCATTTGCTTACATAAAACTTTTATTAGATCAATATTTTTCCATTCATTAAATCCTCCAATATTGTAAGTGTCACCTATATTTCCATGATGAAATATCTTATCAATAGCTGCAGCATGATCCTTAACATAAAGCCAGTCTCTAGTAAAATTACCATCACCATAAACAGGCAACTCTATTCCTTTTCTAATATTATTAATAAATAATGGCAATAATTTTTCTGGAAATTGATTAGGCCCATAATTGTTTGAGCAATTAGAAATTACAAAGGGTAAGTTATATGTGTTTCCATAAGCACGAACAAAATGGTCAGAACTTGCTTTTGATGATGAATATGGTGATTGCGGATCATAAGGAGTTGATTCTAAAAATAATCCTTTTTCTCCTAAGCTTCCATAAACCTCATCTGTCGAAACATGATAAAATAAGTAATTTTTTTTGTTATTTAGTTTCCAAGATTCTTTAGCTGCGTTTAAAAGATTTACTGTTCCTACAACATTTGTCATTATAAAATCCATTGGATTGGTAATAGATCTATCTACATGACTTTCAGCTGCTAAATGTATTACCCCATCAAATTTATATTTTTCAAAAAGATTATGTATATACTTCTTATCAACAATATCACCTTTTTCAAACATATAATTATTCTTCAATTCTATATCTACTAAATTTTGAAGGTTTCCTGCATAAGTAAGTTTATCTAAATTAACAATTGTGTAGTTAGGATATTTATTTACAAAAAGTCTAACTACATGTGATCCTATAAAACCTGCCCCTCCTGTTATCAATATAGTTTTACTCATCTTACTTTTACTTAATAGCAAATATATATAATTATTAACTTATGGTTCATGTCATTTGTTCTAGTTATACTATTTTAGCATTTAAATGACAAAAAAAAAGAAAATAAAATTTGGAATAATAGTTTTATTAATTTTATTTAAAATTCCTTCATTGGCTCAAGAAGCTAAACAATCCGCTTTTGAATTTAGCTATAATTATCAAATTCCAATTGGAAAATTATCAGAAAGATATGGAAACAATTCAGCTGTCGGAATAAGTTATTTTTCTGAAAAATTCAATAATTTAGTTTATGGAATAGAAGCTTCATTTATGTTTGGGTCAACGCTAAAAGATTCAAACATATTTAATAATATATCAACTTCTACAGGAGCTATTATTGGTGGAGATGGTTACTATGCTAATGTGAATCTTATGCAAAGAGGGTGGAATACTTTTATATTTGGAGGTTATGCATTTCATTTTTCCAATAAAAATCTAAGCGGTATATATATTACACAAGGTGTCGGTTTTTTAGAACACAAAATATTTATTGATACGAGAAATCAAAACATCCCTCAATTAAATGAGGAAATGAAAAAAGGTTACGATAAGCTAACGAATGGCTACAGCGGGAAATTTAATGTTGCATATAAATACTATGATCAAAACGGTAGATTTCAAATTAACACTAATCTTAATTACTTGTTTGCTTACACTAAAAATCAAAGAACATATGATTTTAATAATGAGTTATATTATCCAAAAGGAAGAAAGTGGGATAATTTGTTTGGAATAAGTATTGGTATCATTATACCTATAAATAGAAAAAATAATGAAGAATTTCATTACTTTTAGATGAATACACTTTACAACATTATAATTCACACATATACACTTGCGATTAAGGTATTTTCCCTGTTTAATTTAAAAGCAAAACTATGGGTTGAAGGGAGAAAAAATATCTTTCATAATCTTAAAAAAAAGCTAAAGAATGAGAAGAACACAGTTTGGTTTCATTGTGCATCTCTTGGTGAATTTGAGCAAGCAAAACCAATAATAAATACATATAAATCAAAATATCCTAATCATAAAATACTTCTAACATTCTTTTCCCCATCAGGATTCGAGGTTCAAAGGTCAAATCCAATTGTTGATTGGGTTTTTTATCTTCCCAGCGACACTAAATTCAATGCTAAAACATTTATTAATATTACTAGACCTATAAAAGCTATATTTATCAAATATGAATTTTGGTTTAATTATATCGATGAACTTTATAATAAAAATGTACCTTTATACATTGTATCGGCTATTTTTAGGAAAAATCAAGTTTTCTTTAAACTAAAATGGTTCGAGAATAAGTTAAGAAAAATCACACATATTTTTGTGCAAGACAAGCAATCACATGATTTATTAAACTCGATTCATATCAATAATCAAAGTATTAGTGGAGACTCAAGATTTGATTCAGTAATTGCTAATGCAGAAGAAAAAAAAAATATAAAATTAGTTAAAGAATTCTCTCAAAATCAAATAACAATTGTTTGTGGTAGTACATGGCCAAAAGATGAAGTAATTTTAAATAGATTAATAAAAAACTACCAATCTTATAATTACATTATTGCACCTCATGAGCTTAATAATGTTAAAAAGCTACAAAAACAAACTAACGGAATATTATTTTCGAAAGCTGATGAAAACAACATAAATGCAAGTAATGTTTTAATTATTGATCAAGTCGGAATATTGTCTCATGTATATAGGTATGGTAAATATGCATACGTAGGTGGTGGTTTTGGTAGAGGAATACACAATATTTTAGAAGCTATAATCTATGGTGTGCCAGTTATTTTTGGACCTAAATATGGAAAATTTAAGGAAGCGAGAGATTTAGTATGTAAAAAGGCAGCTAAATCTATTAATAACTACCAAGAATTAGTTGCAGCATTAAGTTATTTTGAAAAATTTGATAAATCAATAACAGAAAAATATATTAACGAAAATAGTGGTGCAACAAATAAAATTGTAGAAACATTATAGAAGATTTTAAAAACCTCTTTGTCTTTTTGCTTCAAATATCAAAATAGCGGCTGATACAGAAATATTCATCGAATCAATTTCCCCTTGCATGGGTATTATAATTTTTTTCGTTAATTCATTTCTCCAAAATGATGATAAGCCTTCTGCTTCATTACCTAAAACAAATGCTGTTGGCTTATTATAATCTATAGAATCATATGAGCTTGGTTTTTCTTGTAAAACTGCAGCATAAATATTTACATTTTTTGCTTGTAAATAATCAAATATTTCTTTTGAACTACCTATACCAATTTGATTCGTAAATATACAACCAACGCTCGAACGAATCACATTAGAATTATATATATCTACTCCTTGATCTGCTATTAAAACAGCATCTATTTTTGCAGCATCACAAGTACGCAAAACTGCTCCAAGATTACCTGGTTTTTCAATGTTTTCAACAACTAAAATAAGTGGATTATCACTAATCCTTAAATTAAATAATGAATGCTTTTTTTTATTTGCTAATGCTAATAAACCATCGAAACTCTTTCTATAAGATAACTTTTCAAAAATTTCTTTTGAAATTTCAACTATTTCAATATCCTTTGATATTTTTAAATCTGATATCTTACATAAACCCTCATAAACTAAAATCTTTTCAATTTCATATCCTCCATTAATTGATAAGTCAATTTCTCTTTTACCTTCAATTAAAAATTGGTTTTTTTCTTCTCTTGATTTTGATTTATCTCTTAAAGAAGCAAGTAGCTTTACTAAATGGTTTTGAGTAGACGTTATTTTTTTCATATTTAACAGTCCTTAGTCTTAGATTATGATTTTCAAAATAATTATT
>CEWK01268298.1_pt1 | contig 10140 bp, 13 predicted proteins | sample 531431 | NCBI WGS metagenome assembly CEWK01 (sample SAMEA2623059, study PRJEB7988) | marine metagenome | isolation source: saline water (ENVO:00002010), including
AGGTCGAAAGCGGATCTTCTCTAATGATCAGTTCAAAATAATTTTCCGACTCGTAATGCACCTCTGTATTTTCATTGATCTTTATTTTTTCCACATAATTTGGACTGAGGCGAATGGCAAAAGTTCAAAAACAAAAAATGAAACTGGATATAATTTAGAAAGGTAAGGTAAAAAATATGAACGAAGAATTACTGCAAGAAGCTATGAATTTTGTGAACAACCTGCATACGGTAAGACCTTATGACTCTACTTGGGATGAGTATATGCAGTATGTTCTTGAGAACTCTTAAACTTTATCTAATTCCCAAAGGGTCTGTTTTACTTCTCTGACACTTTATGGGAACTGCATTTACTCCAAGCACCTGTTTCATAGATAGAACACCATCTCCACCAGTAACCAAGCTATGCAAAAAACCACTTTTATCATTTGCAGAACTAAATATGCATACAGCATAAAGATTAAAGGCAGTTCCTCTTACAAGAGAAAACTCTCCATCATTCCTATCAGCTTTTCTTACTTCAATATCAACTGCAAACAAAGAGCCAGTTAAAAATAAAATTGTAAATAATAAATATTTCATGAAATTATTTTAGTCCTGATTACAACCCGGGTCAGCTTCTTTGAGCATTCTGTAGAGTTTGTAAATCTTGGTGGTATATTTAAAAGAATGAGTAAAGAGAAAGATAAAAATAAAAGAATAGAATTTAATGAAGAAGTAGCTGGAATTAGAGAAAGAGCTTCTAGAACCGGCGGTGTAAATGTTTCTGCTTCTCCTTTGAAAGGAGTAACTCTTAATAGCAAGCACGGTATGAGGGTTTCCAAGACTTTCAAAGGACTAACTCTTGGTGCTCAGAATTTTACAAGTGTGGTACGAGGTAGATGGAATGCAGGAGGTATGAACGTAAATCTATCTAAGTCAGGATTATCAGCCTCTAATAAAAACGCTTTAGGAACGTTCAACTTTAGAAGACCTAAATCTTCATCAACAACAATCATGGGAATCCAAGTGAGAGGAACGGTTGGAGCAGTCATATCATTTATAGGGATGTTCATCAGCTTGATAGGTTTTTTAATCAGAGCAGTTTTCTTCCTAGTGCCTAGACTAGTTCTGCTTGCCGCTTGGTTACTTCAATTAGTCTGGAATAGTTTAATTTTTCTTGGTTCTCTAATTATTTATCTCGTAATAGACTTACCTAAACAATTATTTGGGAAGAGAAATGAACAATAACCTAATTAAGAAAGTAGCCGTTGTTGCAATACCAACTTATGCAATTGCTATCTTTACTGAGCAGATGGTCTACACCATGCCAATGTTAGCTATCACTACAATCATTGCTACAAGCCTTTTCAAAGACTCTCAAGATTTTGAAAACAGAATTGATGAAGATGGAGAAGATGGTGATGACTCAGACGATATTGATGTTCTTGATATTTCTCAAGGAGAATAATGCAGGAGCTTTCTTTAGAAGACCTAATCAAACTTGAACTTCCAGATTATAAGAATTTAAGTTTCAGAATTTCTCGTCATGTCATGTCAGGAAGGGGCTGGGAAGGCTTTGATGACTTAATTAGATTCGATGATGACTTGTTAACCGTTTTTGCGGGGAACATGAATAAAGATAGGTACAAAGGAGCTAACATTGTTCTAACTTGCGTGGCATTACCAAAATCAAAAGCATTATTTAGGTGTGCATTTATAAATCATGGCAGGATGCCAGCTTCGGATGCTCCAAATTATTACTCTGGGTATCAGCGATATGACCACTACTTGAAGCATGGGAATATAAAAAGCTATTTTAATGAACGGGTCATTGCACCTCCTGATTTACAAAAACAATATTTTTACAAATTTGAACAATCTGCTCTTTTAGAGTCCTACAGAAATAGGTTGGTTTTAGATTGGGGTAAATCTCAAACGTATATTCAAAAGAAATTAGATAAACCTGTTGCTGAGATTTATCCAAAAGGTTTTGTTTCTTTCTTTCCGGGTTGGGACAAGGTTCATATTTCTTATCGAGAGCTATGCGAGATTATTAATAATCCTGATGGCAATAAAGATTGGTTTGAATATTTATCAAGACATTCTGGCGTCTATGTAATATTCGATTCTTCCACAGGGAAACAATACGTTGGCTCAGCTTATGGCACAGGCGGCATTTGGAATCGATGGGAGGGATATGCACGAACCGGGCATAATGGAAATAAAGCATTCAGAGAACTTAAAGAAAACATCGATAACTTTGCATCAAACTTTACCTTTTCGTTGCATCATATTTTTCCCAAAACGGTAAGTAAAAATGAAGTTATTTCATATGAGTCATTATTAAAAAATAAATTAGGCTCAAGGGCATTTGGACTTAATGAAAATTAAATGAAACACCTACTCATCATTCTTGCTTTGTTTGTTGGGAATGTTTTTTCTAATAAGATTATTGAAAGAGAATTTGTACCGCTTGAAACATTGGGTATGACTAATGCATCTAGTTATCAAACAGATTTTGTCAGCGATGAGGATTTTGAATATGCTGCTTGGAGATGTCTGTCTTTAACTATGGCAGCCAGAAATAATTGGCTAACGCCTGAATCAAAAAAGGATAAAGAAGTTATAAAGTTTTTTTCTGTGGAAGAAATTAGGGATGTTGCCTTGAAAGTAGCTCAGGCAAGTTTTTATGGAACAAAAAAAGATATCAAGGGTAGTAACAAAAATGAAAATCCTTTTCTAGAAGAGGCTAAGAATTTAACAACTTATTTGACTCAGAGATATTACAACATCATGCTTACTGATTTTGAAAAGGTTGGCTCTTACTTCGATTCAGATTTTATGAAAGGAGATATTGATGCTTGCGGTTCGTTTTTATTGGTAGCACAAAAGATATTAAAGGAATAATTATCTAGTTTACATCCCAAAACTTCCTAAAATATCTCATACTTCATTTACTGTCTTAATCTTGGTGGTATATTTAGTAAGTGATGTTTTTAAGACAATCTATAGTGAGTATTTATTATTTCTTTGTCAGAAAGAAAGAATTCAAGCCTAAGCATGGCTGGATAAATCAATATTTAAAAGCCATAAGTAAACCGCCTGAAGTTACAGCTGCTTTTAAGAAGACGGAAATAAGAAGGAAAAGGTCCTTATTTCTTTTCAAAATATTAACTACTAAATGGAAGATATTCATTGATGGAGAACTTATGGGTTATATCGGCAGCGGTGAAACTAAAGTTATCGATAAACAAGGTTATATTTATGTTGATGTATGTAATTTCTACCACGACGATGGAAGTCTCCGAAAGAGCACGGAGAAGATGTTTCGGAAGCGCGAATTTGATTTAAGTGCATCCATTTGCAGTTCTCTCAAATCTCGATACGACATGGATTATTTTGAGTGCAGCATGAGACGGTGGAAATTTTGGCTTATGATTTTTGGCAGCATTCCATGGGAAAATTACGGTTATTTAGAGTGGAAGGTTAAGGAAGAAGAATACATTCTCTTTCCAGAGGATGCTTATGACCGAGATACAAGATAGAAACTTAAACTATGGGAAAGAAAACTCGTCAATATCTAACGCAACAAATTAAGAATGCTCTTTATGAAAAGGCTGCAGAAGACCTTGAAAGCGGCAATGAAAATAAAGGTATTTGGGCAAAAGCATTAGTTAAAGCTGAAGGGGATGAAACTAAAGCCAAAGCTTTTTATATAGATATGGCAGTTGAAGAAATGATTCTTGAAGAAGAAGCCATAATTGAAGCCCAAAAGGCTGAAGAAAAAAAGGAAAATAATGCAGCAGGATATGAAAAAACAATGAAACAGCAAGATAAGCTTTTTGAATTAGGAAATAATATAGACCCCATCATTACTCCTTTTATCGTAATCACAATTCTATTTCTGGTTGCCCTTGGTATTTTCCTTAGTTAGGAAGCATGAATTACATATCCGAAACAGCTAAGAAAGACGCCGACTATCAATTACAAGGTTTGATTGATGGCATGGCAAGGAATGACTATAAAGTCTTTGAAGATGTAGAGTGCATGCCCAAGCCGATGCGAATAGTTGCTGAGACTATTTCAGTCTCTTACATGATGTTGCATAGCCATAACCTCGGCGAGAAAATCTTCGAAGAAGAAGAAATCAAAAAGCGTCAGTACCTTTATGAAAATGGAATCATCTTAATGAAAAGTTTCTTATCTGAGAGAGGCTTCTTAGCTTTTCTTGAGAAGTGTGAAGAGGAGATAGGTCATCATGATACGACTTTGGAATTTTTGGAAAATCTTGATGAATGATTTAAATAGACAAGTAGATATCCATTGCAAGTTCATCAGTGATTTTGCTAACTACGAAGGTTTTGAACCATACGATGACATTGCTTTCTTGCCGACAAACTTAAGAACGTTAATAGAAACTGTTTCAGTTTCTTATATGTGCTTGGATGGTCACTGGAAAGGAAGTACTCTGAAAGCAGATGATTATAAAAGGAACGAGTTGTTCTTTGAAAAGGGCACTGCATTTATTAAAAAAATCCTGACTGAAAAAGCTTACAAAGACTTTATTCGTTTGTGTAAAGCAGAACCCTGGCCAGAGGATGAAGATTTAAAAAGGAAATATGTGAGCTAATGAAACACTTATCAACAGAAATCTTCAAAAAGAATTTAAGCCTAGAGAATTTAAGCATTATCTCAAGAACTGAAATTAAAAGAAGATGGAGTACCTTTGATGCTTTTTCTAAATGGAAAGTTTTCATAGACGGAGAGTTCATGGGATATATCGCTAACGGGGAAACCAAAGTTTTCGATAAACAAGGAGAGGTCTTTGTTGATATGGGTTACTTCCATGAGGATGGCAGAATTAAGTGGTGGGTAAAAAAGTTAATAAATGCACAAGGAATAGATACAGCTCCATCGACTCGAGTGTTTCATAAATTTTCTGAGTTGTATTACCTGGAATGCGGTATTGATTTGAAAAAGTTTATTTTCAAAGTCTTACTTCAAAACACTCATGACAATTACTGTAAGTTAAAACTGAAAACTAAAAACTTAGAACTTCAACCTATTTTTGGATAGAGGTATATTAAATGGCTAAACTTTTATTTTTAATTGTGAGGATAAATATTTTAAAGATTTAGATTTATGAACTCTTTTGTTAAAGAAACTGCAAAATATTTTCAAACCTTTCTCGAGACAGATTTTAGGAAAAGACGGCTACCTAAAAGAAGTATCAATGCCACCAATAAATACGGCAATAAAATCCTAGTTAACCTTGATAAATATAGGAGTTTTAGGTCTGTTTTTCTAAAACAACTTAAAGATCATAGTAATTTTGATTTTGAAATAGAGATCAAACCTAGACAATATATAACCACTATTCAAGGGAGCTCTACAGAACTGATAATTAAGACTTTAACTGATGACTTAGGTAACAAAGAAAACAATATAAAGAATTCCTTTAAGGTCAAACTTCAAGAAGAGTATATAAATTTCGTTGAAGATGTAGAAAAATTTTTTGAATCATGTACGAATCAAGTTATAGAAATTCTCTCACAAGAATTCTTTAAAAACTCAACGTCGGTTATACATCAAACACTCAATAGAATCAGCGAAACAGAATCTTCTGGAAATTATGAAATAGAAAATCAGTTATCAGAAATTCTTTTTGAAAAACAAGCAAGTTTATTTCATGAAACGCTTCTAAATTTCGCCTCTGACAAACAGGAAGATGTCTTTGATAGCTTTTTTAAATCATTACTTGCCGAAGAAGAAATTGTAAAAGTAATTCAAGATTACTTTGAATCCTTTTCCATAACAGATTTATATCAAGACTTGTTTATTCTCGAAAAGGAAATTAAAACCAAAGATAATTTTGAAGGATACATTTATATTGGAGAGCTTAAATTTAATGATAAATACTTCCCAATTTCCTTTATTCCAATGGAAATTGACGTCAGTGACTCCAATAAAATTTTAATAAAATTTGAAAAAAGGTATTTCATAAACAAGCAAGCTATTGAATACGTTTATCAAAACATATCTGAAAACAGAAATGTTGCTGGATTGTCTGGAATCATTGGAGATAGAACAATTAATCTTGATGAAGGAGAAGACATTGCAACTGATATTGAAAATCTTTTAGCTAAGCTTTCATCGAGAGGTTTTAATATCGCAGATACTTTTTCTCAAGGACTCAACTTAACCAATGTAATTGAAAATGATCGAGTAAAAATTAGGAATTCTATTTTATTTGCTGTGGCAGACAAAGGAGATGAGTCTGCTGTAAATGATTATGAAGAAATACTAGGAATGCTAGATTCTGAGGAAGGATTATTCCAAGAACTAGAGAAATTAGTTGAGTCTTTTCTTTCCGATAATCCTGAAAATGTTGGCGAAGAGATTAGAAAGGAATGGAGTGATCTCCCAACTGAGGAAAGGTTAGTTTACAAGAGCCCAATACCTGTAAATGAAGAACAAAGAAAGATAATACAAGCAGTCAAATCTGATAAAAGTAGGTTCATAACTGTGCAAGGACCTCCAGGTACTGGAAAGAGTCATACAATCAGCGCTATCTTATTTGAAGCCATAAATAATAATTCCTCAGTTCTTCTTTTATCGGATAAAAAAGAAGCACTAGATGTTGTGGAAGATAAGCTTACAGAAACTCTCAATAAGGTTAGGCCGGATGAAAACTTTCAAAATCCAATACTCAGAATTGGTAAAACTGGCAATACTTATGCAAAAATTTTAAGTCCGCAAAGTATTGAAAATATAAGGCTTAGTTATGAAACTACCAAACAAGTTTTAGAAAAAAATCCGAATGAATTAAAAAAGGAAATTAGTAGCCTCCAGGATGGAATAAAAGAAACTATAAGTAATTACAAAAAAATAGATTTACATAAAATATCTAAACACTTTTCGCTACAAAAAGAATTAAAATTTGAAGTTACAGACGATGGAGAAGTTCAAAATAAACATTATTTAAACGATCTTTTGGATTCAAATAAAAATTTTGAAAAGCTTCTTTCATATTTAAAAAAAATAAAAAAAATAAAACTAGATTTAAATGAAAAAGAACTTAATTCTTTTAATAAATTTAGAGAAAACCTTAAAGATTATCCCGCTGATAATTTCTATGAGTTTTTAGATAAGTTTTCGAGCAAGACAACCAACTACAAGCTAGAAACCCTTTCAAATCATTTCGATTCTTTTGATGAAAAAGACTCAGAATTTTTAAAATCTGCAATTAAAGAATATAACTCAACTATCTCAACCTTCTTCGGCAAAATTTTTAAAACTTTTTATCTATCAAGCTGGCAAAAAGAAATCATTAATAATTTATCAATAAGAGGGGTGGCGATCGATTTTAGAAAGAATATAAAAATTCTATCCAATTACAAAGATTTATTAGATTCAATCCAGAAAGAGAAAGAAGAATTTAAGAATAAATTCATGAAATTTATCAACGATGAAGAAATGAAGCTATACAGCAAAGATAAATATAAAAAAATATTTTCAAACGTTAAGAAATTTGATGAAGAATTAGTTTCTTTGCAAAATAAAATTAAATTATCACCCGATCATATTGAAGCAATTAAAATAGATTCCTTCGAAAGTATTGATAAAACACATAAGGATGAAATTCTTTTTTTAGAGAAACTGACTGATTTTCTAAAAGTGACAGAAGAAATTAATAAAAATTTCAATTCGATCAAGGACATAAGATTTCTAGATAACTCAAGAGACATACAACAAGATACAGCTATAGAAATGACTCAGGAATTCGATAAAAGGTTTTTAGAATTCCAAGAAAATAATAAAAATGATGCCAAAACATTTAAAAATATCATTTCAAAGAAGCTAAGATTTCCTAAGAAAGATTTCCATAAAATTAAAAATGCTTTCCCTTGCATCATTGCAGGAATAAGAGACTATGCAGAGTATATTCCTTTAGATAAGCATGTGTTTGATCTTCTGATTATTGATGAAGCGTCACAAGTATCAATAGCTCAGGCATTCCCAGCGATTGTTAGAGCAAAAAAAATCTTAGTTCTTGGCGATAACAAGCAATTTAGCAACGTAAAGTCTACAACTGCTTCCAATGATATTAATAATTCTTTTATAAATTCACTAAAACAATCAGCTTCTGAAGAGTTTGGAGATGATCCTTTAAAACTGGAAAGAGCTAAGGTCTTTAATGTAAGAACATCAATCTTGGATTTTTTTGAGTACACCTCAAACTATAACGCTTTATTAAAAAAACATTTCAGGGGATATCCAGAACTTATTTCTTTTTCATCAAAATATTTTTATGACGGTTCATTGCAGGCTCTTAAAATTAGAGCTAAGCCAATTGAGGAAGTCATTGAGTTTAAAAAACTTGATCATGATGGATTGTTAGAAATTAAAGGAAATGTTAATTCGATAGAGGCAAAAGAAATAAGATACATGTTAGAAGAAAAAATCAAAAGTAATTCTAATATGTCTGTAGGTGTGATTACTCCTTTTAGAGATCAGCAAAGATTCATTCTTGGAGAAATAGACAATTCTGAGTTCAGGTCAGAAATCTATACAAAATTGAAACTGAAGGTAATGACTTTTGATACCTGTCAAGGTGAAGAAAGAGATCATATTATTTACTCTTTTGTTGAATATCCAAATGGTAGCTCAAAATCATCATACGTCCTGGGTTCAAAATTTGAAGAAAGTATGGATCCAGAACAAAACATAAGATTACAAAGGCTGAATGTTGGCATGAGTCGAGCAAAAGAAAAAATGACTTTTTTATTGAGTCAAAATATAGAAAGTTTTAATGGAAATGGGAAAATGATTCTGAATCATTACAAAGATCAATTAAATAAAGCAAAAGATATTCCGGACGCTTCAAATACTGAATCTCCAATGGAGAAAAAACTTTTGCATTGGATAACTCAGACAAGTTTTTATCAAAAATATTCTCAATATATAGAGATTCAAGCACAATTTGATGTCAGTAAATACATAAAATCTCTAGACCCAAGTTACGATCATCCAAATTATCGATGCGATTTTCTTATTATTTATAGAGATGAGGCAAATACTAAATCTGTTATTGTCGAATACGATGGTTTTGAATTTCACTTTCATAATTCATCTGACATAAATCAATACAACTATGAACACTATTATTTAGAGGACGATGTTGAGAGAGAAAGGATATTAGAAAGCTATGGATTTCCTTTTATTAGATTTAATAAATTTAATTTAGGAAATGATCCTGTAGAAACCATTTCAAAAAAATTTGAAGGTTTTTTTTTGCCCAACCAATAGAATCTGATGATGAAGACATAGTTAAGCAAGCCAAAAGAATGGCTCATGATGTTAAAGAAAAGAAAAAAAAGATCTGCAAGAAATGTAATACTTTTAAGAACATTGAAGAATTTTATGATTCTTCCTTGAAAACAGGCATAGGAATTACTTGTAATAAATGTAAGGGAATTTCTGGAAATACTAAAAATAGAAAATTTTCTAAACCTTCACGAAAGATAAATGCTAGATCATCCATCAAATCTAGCGAAAAGATTCCTCAATGCCCCAGGTGCAGTAAGACAATGGTTAAAAGATACTCTACAAAAAATAGAAATTGGTTTTGGGGGTGCTCTAACTTCAATGGTGGAAGAGGTTGTAGAGGTACCAGGAGTCTTTAGTCTTTTAAATCCTCAGCACCCTTATTGAGCTCTCTTCCCAAAACATTAATTCTGGTTTGTAGTGAAGAGACCTCTTTTATGGATGCTTCTAATTTTTTTGTGACTGCTTCGGTGCTTTTATCGAAACTATCAAACTGAGTTTTAATTCGTCTTACAACTTCAGCAACTTTGCCTGCCGTTTCATTGAGTCGCAGATAATGATGACCGATTCGTATGGTATCGAGAAAAGCAGCCAGAGTATTGGGACCCTGAATGAGAACTTTTTTCTCTGCCAGGCAATCCTGTCTTAAGTTTTCAATATCATCGACCAGATCAATTAATTTTTCGGATGCAATGTAAAGCACTGCGTAATTGGAAGTTGAATTTTGGCGAATGTATTTATTGGCTATATCGTCAGCATCGCGCAAGATCGCTGTGCGCAGATCTCTCAGCACAGTGCCTCTTTCATTGTCTCGACTGGCTTCTTGATATTG
>CEWK01020012.1_pt1 | contig 10128 bp, 10 predicted proteins | sample 531431 | NCBI WGS metagenome assembly CEWK01 (sample SAMEA2623059, study PRJEB7988) | marine metagenome | isolation source: saline water (ENVO:00002010), including
CCCTGCCGTGACCAAGGATTGTGGGCCGAAGTGAGTCCTCAGACCTGATAGAGTCTCCAGGGTGGTTCCAAGAACTACGTGATCCTCATGCGTATGATCGACAGTGCCATCTGCGGTATCAACCGGTACGACCTCCTGTTCCCAGGTACCTGATGAGACACTAGACTCTGTCCTCTGATGGCTCATCGCCGCGTACTCGTCTGCTTGCTCGCGTTCTACTCCCTTCCTTCTGCACAGCTCATCACTAGTTTGTGCCATGAACATGCCACTGACCCCGTCCACCAGGTTGGTGAACAGGTAGTCCTCCATGTCCTGTGCTAGCTCCTCTCCTGCCGAAGGGGGCCTCCCGAGCTTGTACGTATCCCTCATTCCCCTCAAGACGTGAGGTGCCTGGCTGAGGTTCTCCATTCCACCAGCCACCACTACATCGGCCTCCCCGAGCATGATCATCTGGGTTGCGCTGATGATTGACTGGGCTCCACTCCCGCAGAGCCTGTTCAGTGTGAGCATCGGGACTTCCTCGGGGATACCCGATCTGAGGCCTGCGTGCCTCGCCCCGAAGATTGCTTGCCCGGAGGTCTGCAGAGCGTGCCCCATCACCACGTGTTCCACACTGGTTGGGTCTGTTCCGGTCTTCTCCATGGCTCCCTTGATTGCTACTGTTCCGAGTTGCTCGGCTGAAACTGACGCTAGTCGCCCGCCAGGTCCACCGTCTCCTCTCTTTCCTCCGAGCCACTCGCAGAAGGGCGTCCTCGCCCCGCCTACGAGAACCGCTCCCTCGACCATCTGACAACTTCCTTCTTTCAGGACTCGTCTGACTCTTCCGTCATCGAGCCAAGGTAGTCTGGGAGTTCGACGCCCGACATCTTCGCGACGTCGTGTATCGGAGGTAGGCTCTGTACTAGGCTGCTAACGAAGTTGCTAGTTGCAGAGTTTCCGTCTTTGTCGTTCCCGCTGTCCCATACTGTGATCTTGTCTATCTTCAGGTTTCGGATTGCCTCGGTCTGAGCAGACACCATGTCCTCTATCTTCTCTACCATGAGTAGGGTTGCCGCGGCCTTCGGATCTCCTGACGCGCTTGAAACTAGGTTGCTGTAACCCTGAGCCTTTGCTTCCAGAACCTTCTGGACACCCTCGGCCTCTGCCTCGTACTTTGCGAGGATGGCGTCTGCCTCACCGCGAGCGATTCTCCTCTGCCTCTCTGCCTCGGCCTCAGCTGCTATCTCTACCTGCTGTTTGGCGATTGTTTCCCTGGCGATCTCGCTCGCTCTGAGAGATTGTTCTTCCTCGTCGTATTTCGCCTTTGCAATCTCGGCCTCTGCAACGGCCGTGGCCACGTCGGCCCTCTGCTTGGCTGAAGCCTCTGCCTCAGCGAGGTCGGCGTTTGCCTTGGCGATCTCTGCCTGAGCAGCGTTCTCACCGCCAACTGCCATAGCCTCCTGTTGTTCGACGAAGACACGCTGGTCGGCCTGTGCTGCCTTCCTTCCCTTCTCTGCCTCCGCGTTGTTCTGGGCGACCTGGATCTCCCTGGTTCTGTCTGCCTCCGCCTTACCGATGGCTCCGTCCCTCTCAGCGTTAGCGACGTCGATCCTAGCCTGCTCGACTGCAGTGGATGCAGCTTTCTTACCGATGCTCTCGATATAATCTGACTCGTCTGTGATGTCAGCGATATTAACGTTGATCAGATACAGTCCGACCTTCCTCATCTCCTGTCCGACGTTCTTCTGAATTAGCTCTAGGAAGGAGTCCCTGTCCTGGTTGATCTGTTCGATTGTCAGAGTGGCTACTGTGAGACGGAGTTGCCCGAAGATGATCTCCTTGGCCATCTCCTCTATGTCCTCCACCCTGAAACCGAGGAGACGCTCGGCTGCATTGGCCATTATCGAGGGCTCCGTCGAGACACCTATGGTGAATGTACTTGGAACGTTAATCCTGATATTCTGGAGAGACAATGCGCCCCTGAGGTCTATGTTGATAGTCATCGGCTTCAGAGAAATATACGCATAGTCCTGGATTAGAGGCCATACCAATGAGGCGCCTCCGTGGAGGGTCTTGGATGGTTTCGGGCGTCCGTCTGCGGTCCTCTCTGTCCTACCGTATATGACCATTATCTGATCCGGTGGGCATCGCTTGTAGCGCTGTGCGAAAAACATCACAGCCGCGACAAGAATCAAAACGACTGCAAAAATCATTATTCCTAGTATCTCATCTGCTTCTGCCATTGGCTCAACTCGCTCTATTTGAGGGCGCAGTCACGTATGAATGCTTACCCGCCGTGACTTGACGGGCCAGCCGTGAGGATGACTTTTCTAACTAGACCCTCTTGACTACCAGGACCTCTCCGATTGTGTCGACAACCTCGATGAAATCGCCCGTACCAATCCCTGCCCCGTCCTCGGACTTAGCATTGAATGTCCTCTGGGCCTCGTTCACTTCGACGGTGACCTGCCCAACGCCATCTTCTGAGATTCTGAGGTATACTTGTCCCTTGGCCCCTATGGCCTCGGAGAGTTCCATGGTCCCATCTTGTTGGAGGTTGACGAACAGTTCGAAAAGCTTGCCAGTGGCGTACATCGACGACCCGCCCGCAATCCCTCCTGCCAGGATGGCTGGGGAAGCTCCGCCACCAGACTTGGTCACGTATAGTCCGGCTAGTCCGAAGAACATCAGAAAGGCCATTATCCCCTGGAACGTAAGAGCCTTGAACGACGCATCAGCACCCATGTCCACGTCTATTCCGAAAAGCCCGTCGAATATGTCCGTGGCAATTCCTCCTATCATAAGGAGGAAGAAGTACAGCACAAACAAGATCCCCCCCACCAAGGCACTTGCCGCGAATAGCATGTCAATACCTGAAACATCTCCCAGCCCCACCAAATCAAACAAGCTGACCATTGGCGGAGCGTGTTAAGTCTGATTTTTGACTTGTTCGGCGGAAATAGCCCAAAGGGGCCCTCATTTCTTTGATAGAAGGAAGCCCATGTAGCGCTCCAGGTTTAGGATGGGGCCAAGGGAGAGTCCCACAATAACGAACGAGATGGTGAGGTTAGTGTCGGAGCTGATGTTGAATAACGCGTCAATGAGGCTATATGAAAAAATTCCTATTAGGAAGAGCATTACTGGGATTGCTGCCCTCCTGAAGAAGATGTGGTAGCCGAAGAGTTGGTCGAAGGCAGGGTTTCCTATCGCCTTGTCAACGATATTTTCCTTATCCCCAGAGGACATCACGTTCAACTCGGATTACTACTAACCAAGTGTCGCCAGCCATTGGAACATCCCAAAGATCGTGATAATGACGGGGATTGAATACCAAGCGGCTTTTACTGGCTTGGAGGAGTCATCAACTATTCTCTTCCGCCCAGACGCAGGGTCGGTCGTTAGGATTGTCTTCTCTGCCTTGCTGTATAGCTCCGAGAACTCTGACTCGTTCCTGGCTAGGAACAGCAGGAAGTACAATCCAAGTGCCAGTGTCCCTCCTCCTGTCCCCTGAATCATGTACGCGATCCAGTCGGAGGTTCCCTCGTCCGCCAGAAGGGCATTCCCAATCAGTAGCTGCGCTATTCCCATCATGAACCACATGATAGAGTCTCTTCGTGCCATGTTCGTTTGAGGAGAAACCCCCTCTTGAATATGACCCCTGCCTGACTCTGAATCAACCGCCTCTGCTCTTCGGTCTTTTCTCCCAGATGGCCCATGTGCCCTTCGCTGTGGCTACGAGTTCGCCCTCTGCTGTGACGAGTCTGCCCTCGATATGCGCGAGGTTCCTCCCTCTCCTTACGACCTCTCCGGTAGCGACCAGGTGGTCACCCGGGTGTGCAGCGTTCAGGTAGGATATGTCCAGCTGCGCGGTAGCGGACCACTCCTCCTTGGCCATCATGGATATCAGAGTCCCACCCATTGCCGTGTCCAGGAGGGTTGCATGGACCCCCCCATGTGCCATGCCGGCCAAGTTTAGGTGCATCTGGCCGACGGTGAGCTCCACAACACACGAGCCCTCAACGAATTCGGTTATCTCCATCCCCATTGACTCTGCGAGGTTAGTTAGCCTTGGCACGACACCTCCACCGCTCATTCGGACGCCTCCCCAGTCTGGACTGCCCATAGCCTTGCGTACAGCCCTTCCTGTGAGACTAGTTCGTCGTGACTACCCTTCTCCGTAATCTGTCCCTTCTCCATCACCGCTATGGTATCAGCGTTTCTGACGGTGGATAGCCTGTGAGCGATGATTAGGGTGGTCCTGTCACGAGATATCCTCTCTATCGACCTCTGCAGTGCTGCCTCTGTCTCGTTGTCCACATTGCTCGTGGCCTCGTCCAGGACAAGAACGGGAGCGTCCTTCAGTACCGCGCGTGCGATGGCTATCCTCTGGCGCTGGCCCCCGGAGAGTCGATGCCCATCCTCGCCGATGTTGGTGTCCCAACCCTCGGGTAGCTCGTCGATGAATCCGATTGCCTCAGCGATGCGTGCGGCCTCGACCATGTCCTCCTCCGATGCATCGGGTCTGCCGTAGAGCACGTTGTCCCTCACTGTCCCCGGGAACAGGGTGGTGGTCTGGCTGACTAGGGAGATGGACCCCCTCAATGAGTCTAGTTTGAGGGTCCTGACGTCATGCCCGTCCAGGGACACCTTGCCCTCTAGAGGGTCGTGGAACCTCAGCAGGAGTCTGACCAGGGTGGTCTTGCCTGATCCAGTGGCTCCGACCAACCCGACGGTCTTCCCGGCTGGGACCTCGAGGTCGATACCCCTGAGGACCTCCTCCCTTCCCGGGTAAGTGAACCGGATGTCCTCGAACCTGATGTCCCCCTCTACTTCCTCGATGCTGGTGTCGCCCTCAACCAGGCCGACCTCGGTGTCGAGTAGGTCAAGCACCCTGGTGGTGGATGCGAGGGCCCTCTGGTACAGGTCGAAGGTCTCGCCGAGCCTGGTGAGCGGCCAAAGGAGCCTCTGAGTGATGAACACGATGACCGAGTACTCGCCCAGGCCGATCTTGCCCTCGAGAGCGTACTTCCCGCCCACTAGGAGGTTGGCTGTGAACGCGAAGAGGATTGCCATCCTGATCAGTGGAACGAAGGATGCGGAGAGCCTGATGGCGGATCTGTTGGCGTCCCTGTATGACTGGGATGCGTCGCTGACCCTCTTGGCCTCCCGCTCCTCGGCGGTGAACGACTTGATCGTGGTGATCCCCTGGAGGTTGTTGTTCAGGATGGCGTTCAGCTCTGCCACCTCCTTTCGGACCTCTGAGTACCTGACCCCTATCCTCCTCTGGTACAGGAAGGACCCACCGACTATCACGGGGACGGGGATGATTGCGAGGAGCGCGACCTCTGGGGCGAGGAAGAACATGATGCCGCTGACCACTATTACGGTGGTACCCACCTGCAGCAGGTCGTTCGCCCCGTGGTCGAGGAACCTCTCGAGTTGGTTCACGTCGTCGTTCATTATCGCCATCAGGCCACCGGTGCTCTGCTCGGAGAACCACTGCATCTCGAGGTCCTGGATGTGCCTGTAGGCATCCATCCTGAGCTCGTGCTGGGCGGTCTGTGCCAGGTTCCTCCACAGGACCCCGTAGAAGTACTGGAACAGGGACTCGAGGACCCAGATAGCCACGGTTATCCCGGCCAGGACCTGCAGCTGCACCCATGGGTCGGTGAAGCCGTAGTCCGCTAGGAAGGACTCCTCCTGCTGGTGGACCACGTCTATGGCCATCCCTATCAGCACCGGGGGGGCGAGGTCCCAGATCTTGTTCAGGACCGAGCAGATCGATGCCAGGATTATGGCTCCCCTCTGGTCCCTCATCTGGTTAAGGAGGCGCGAGAGCGGGTGACGCGCATCTGACACGCCCCCCGCTAGAACTGTTCGTCTTCAACCCTGCCCACAATGGATTTTTGGAGGGGACGCGCCTCTAGGAGCATGGCAAGCCGAGCCCTAGTGGCGGTGCTGTTTCTCTCGGCGGGCCTGTCTGGCTGCCTCATGGGGGGAAGCGAGGCATCAGGGGACGAGGACGGGTTGGTCGTGGACGATACGCCCCCCTACACCCAGGACGGGATATTCAACTGCATCGATCACGACAACCTGACCAGGTGCTGGCAGGTCCATGTGCCCGAGAACCTCGACCCCAACGTGGCCGTCCCGCTCATCATAGACATGCACGGATACGCTTCGAACTCGGATGAACACAGGAAACTCTCCTCGTTCGATGATATAGCCGACGAGGTGGGGGCGATAGTGGTCTACCCGGACGGGGTCGCGGGCTACAACATGCAGTGGGACCTCGAGGAGAACCAGGCCTGGAACTCCGGTTGGTGCTGCGCGCACTCCACCCGTGAAGAGATAGACGACGTCGGCTTCATCGAGAGGGTCGTGAACATCTCGCTGGGGATGTACAACGTCGACGAGGACAGGGTCTACGCCTCCGGGTGGTCGAACGGGTGCTCGATGTCACAGAGGCTGGCCATGGAGTCCAGCCACATCTTCGCGGCCGTGGGGTGCATGGCGTTCTACCTCATCACGGAGCCGGTGGATAGCTACTCCCCGATCCCTGTGATGGAGGTCCACGGGTTCCTGGACAACGTGGTCCTCTACGAGTCCACCATACTCAGCGTGCCATTCAACGAGGCGCTCTGGACGAACCCGGAGGCCTACGACACGGGCGCCATAGAGAACATGATCGAGTGGGGAGGGCACAACAACTGCTCGGGGGGGCTTGAGACCTATGAGCTGAACGCGCTGTACACGATACAGGGCTACGACGGCTGCGAGAACGACGCATCGGTGCGGCTGATGACCATATACGCGGCTCAGCACAACCCGTACGAGAAGGACTACGAGGATGACACGCTCATCGGGAGCACCTTCATCGGCACTCAAGGTCTGGTTATGTCCAGCCACATAGTCTGGGACTTCATCAGCCAGTACTCCAAGGAAGTCGAGCAAGAAACAGAAGTGACAAATACAACATAGATTCAAGACCGGTTTTAGCCTCGTACATATGTGGGAATTCAACGCATGCTCAGGAGGCTACCCGTCTCAAACTCGGCTGACTTCGAGGTTTCGGCCGAGAGGCTGTGGGAGGCGATAAGCGAGCCTGGCAACCTCAACGACTCCCATCCCTTCTGCGATTCGAACGAGGTCATCAGCTGGGAGGACGGGGATCGCTCGGACCGGTTGGTCTACCTGAGTGGCTTGAACTTCGTCAGGAGGTTCAAGACCTGGGAGGAGGGGGTAGGATACACCCTCGTGATAGGAGAGGAGGGTGGTCCACAGTCCTACGTGGAGTGGGTAATAGATTCCCTGGGCCACGACAGGTCTAGGCTAACCATCACGGTCTACCCGTACATACTGGCCAGGCTTCCGAGGCTCCTGGCGCTCGTCCCCCATGCGATATGGGTGAGGCCCAGACTGGAGTCGTACCTGAACTCGGTCGTCTCCGGATTCCGCTTCCACCTGGAAGGGGGTGGTAGAGTCCCACGGGACCACTTCGGCAAGCATCCTTGGTTTTCGTAGAGACGGTATTTACGGCTCCAGGTTGAGAATCAATCTCCTCGCAGTAAGATGACTAGGGTCGTTGAATAGGCGAAATCGAGAACATTTCCCTCTTCTCCACCACTGCATTGACCTTCTCGATCACCTCTAGGTCTTCGAGCCTCTTAGCCATCTCCTCAGGATCGAAATCAAATCGAAATATCATAGCGGTTTGGCTATTGGCCTTGCCGTACACTATTTTCCCTTCTTCCACTTCCTTTTTGTTGTCGTAAAAACTCAACATCATCTCTTCCCACTCTTCGTAGGTCTTTCCATCTTTGATATGAACAAGCATCGCAGCATCCATAGAAATTCCATTTATTGGATATTTATCATGTTTGTTTACCATGCTTGTCCATGACATAACCCACTTGCAAATGGTGACTGTGCGGTTATATGGCACAACACCGTCTGGAGGTCGGGCAGCATGGGAAAAGGGAGCGATAGCGGTGACGACTGGGATATGCCGACGGAGTCGGTGCATGCTGGCGAGATGCATGATGCCTCCGGCTCTCATATCGACCCCATCCACATGACTTCGACCTACGTCTTCGAGGACTCAGAGGCGATCAGAGACTGGGCTTCCGGGGAGTCCGGGGCACACGTCTACTCGAGGGTCGGCAACCCGAACAGGGAGGCCCTCGCCCGGAAGCTCTCGGCACTGGAGGGCTTCGGCATGCAGGAGCCGGTATTCGCCGAGATATTCTCCTCCGGCATGGGCGCTGTCAGCTCCGCGCTCCTGGGCCTCACTGGGTCGGGAGACCACGTCATTGCACAGTCGGTCCTCTACGGGACGACGAACCACCTGGTCAACGAGGTCCTCCCGAAGTACGGCATCACGAACTCTAGGGTCCCCCTGCTGCAGGGCGACCTGCTCGAGCAGGAGCTGGCATCCAACCCTAACACGAAGGTGGTCTATATCGAGACCCCCGCCAATCCCACGATGTCGGTTATCGACATCGCCAGCACCACCGAGATCGCCCACGCGCACGGGGCGAGGGTCGTGGTCGACAACACGTTCGCGACCCCCGTGCTGCAGCGGCCCCTTGCCCTTGGCGCGGACGTCGTCATCCACAGCACTACGAAGTTCATCAACGGCCACGGCACGGTCATCGGCGGGGCCCTTGTCTGCAGGGACCCCGACTTCATGGAGAACGGCGGTGGCGCCCTCGTCCGCTACATCGGGGCTGTCCCGAGCGCGATGGACTGCTGGCTGACAAGCATCGGGCTGAAGACGCTCCCGCTCAGGATGAGGGAGCACTGCGCCAACGCTCGTGCTCTTGCGGAATTCCTGGACTCCAACGACAGGGTCGCCCGGACGCACTGGCCCGGTCTCGAGAGCCACCCCCAGCACGAGATAGCCGCGAGGCAGATGGACGACTTCGGTGCTATGATCTCCATCGACATGGGGGACTTCGACTCCGCGACCCGCCTCATGGACGGGCTGTCCATGTGCTCCCTCGCGGTGAGCCTAGGCAACGTGGACACCCTGGTCCAGCACCCGGCCTCGATGACCCACAGGCTGATGTCCGAGGAGGACAGGCTAGCCGTGGGCATCACGAACGGGATGATCAGGATCTCCGCGGGCATCGAGTCAGCCAAGGACATCATCGCGGACTTCGACAGGGCGATATCCGGACTTTGAGCTTCTAGAGTCAGGGGGTAGCGTACTGGCACAGGAACGAGGTCCGAGCTTACTTCAAACGGTAGATGTGCCCTTCGAGAATTGGCTCAAGAAATTCCACATGAGCTCGTAAGTCGGCTCTCCATCCACCTCACCCGGCCAGTTATGGTCCCAAAACTGAAGACCATAGTGCTCGATTATCGCGTCATCCATGCAATCGTTGTGTATGATGTGCTCCTCAGTGAGGCTTGTCTCCACAGAGATTGCTTGGCAAGAAGACTTTGCAGCCCAGTAATCGATTAGATTTGGGACCTCACTCATCGTCCCGACCCCCTCGTGCTCGCCATCCTTCCATTCCCAATCCTGGTGGTAGTAGATGATGTAATCCAGCTTCCCGTGAATGTGCAATATGCCGATTCCTCTCGCTATATCGCAGGACTCCGGATTTACCGGCATCGTCCCTGCGAATGACGCTGTGGCGGCAAACCTGTGATTAAGTTGGCAAGCTATCTCGTAGGTGAACATTGCACCGAGAGAATAACCAATGGCATACAGCCTATCTTGGTCTATACAGTAGGATTCTGACAACTCATCGACGATAGCCTCGGTGAAATTGTTGTCTTCCTCCGAGGTCGCAGCCGTATTGAGGAACCATTCGCCCTCCGCTGCTGTCCTGTCTTGCTCCGCGATGGCGTATGCCATGACGAACTTCTCCTGCTCGCCCAACTGGTCGAACTGCTCTTGTTGGGCGAAGTCCTCCTGCGAGTCGGTGCCTCCGTGAAATGCAATCACCAGTGGTAGACTAGTTCCCGGTTCTGAGCTAGGGGCAGAAAGCCTGAATTCTCTTTCAACGCCATCGACCTCAATCGAAGTCAGAGACTGAGTCGTTGGGGAAGAGGGAATCAAACATGGGTCTTCCAATATCGGAAGTACGACCATGTCATCGCTTGCTTCTTCCCCAACTCCTAAGCACCCACTAATCG
>CEWK01131777.1_pt1 | contig 10121 bp, 17 predicted proteins | sample 531431 | NCBI WGS metagenome assembly CEWK01 (sample SAMEA2623059, study PRJEB7988) | marine metagenome | isolation source: saline water (ENVO:00002010), including
AAGTTTCTCCAATCTACCTTTTGGATCTTCAAAGTAGTCTGTACCTAGGTCCTTCGTCAAGCCAATACTTACTGCCTGCTTGACCATGTCCTCAACAGGAGCATAGTCTCCCTTTTCAAGTAAGTCCGCTGATTGTAATATTGCTTGTTCGAGTGCCTTGTGCCTAGAAAATGTTTCAAACTCATCTAACAGCCAGTTGAAGTGGCTTGGATCTAAATCTTTTGCTGATTTTAATTTTATATCATGTTTTGCGTTTACCTGTTCAACATCTGGCATGACTTTGTATTCTTCCATGTAGTCCTTGATAAATTTGGCAACTGGCTGTAATTTTCTCTCAAAACTATTTGGATTGAAAATGTTTTGTGCTCGTGCAAATGATTCTGCATCCGCCAGCATCATCTCGATGTATAATTTTTGTACGTCAAAACTATATTCAGCCATTATATTCCTTTATACCTTTTCCAACTTGAGTGTAATATGTAAAACCAAATTCCATTTATACTCGGTTCGATCAACGCGACCGCTCCCGCCTCCCATAAACTTGCACCTGTCATTATACTTACAACGGTCATTGCAATAACAATATGACCTAGTGTGTAAATTATTGCAAGTCCTACACTCGAGCCACTTATTAATTTTCTAATTGCTCCTTGTATGCCTTGGGTAAATTCAGTCATTATTTAAAAAACCTTTTAAATTTATCAATTGACTTTTGTAATGGGGCATACACTTGTTCAATAAAAATAATATGTTTAGACAGTTTTTTATCTAACTCAGTAATTATTTTTTTTAATTCTTTTATTTCTTTTTGTAATTTTACTACTTCCTTATCCATACATTTTCCTTTTCAAATCAATTTTAAATTTGTTAGATTCTGTGCTTTTCAAAATTGACTGTATTGTAAATAGCCTTCCATATTTTAACACAGCATCGGCCACATCGTCAACATCTTCTGCCCATTCTGGAAAAGCAACACTCCAACCAAATTCTATTGCTTGGTTAATAAGTTTTTCACCTGGTGCGTCTCTGTCCGGCACTACAATAATTTTTTTTCCTAATCCTTCGATCAATTCTTTTTGTGTTTCATTTATCTCCGACCCTAGTATGCTAACTCCAGAAACGGTAATAGCATCAAATGGTCCTTCTGTCACTATTACAAATTTTCTATCCCAGGTCTGTGCATCCATATTGAAAACATAACCTGGCTGTACTTCTGTAACATATTTTATTTTCTCAGCCTTTTCAAATAGTCTGCCAGTATACCCTACCACCTCGCCTCTCCAATAAAAAGGAATGATCACTCTTTGATCAAAATTAAAATAAAAATCAGGTGAGTACATGAAATCGTACCAACTAGGATCTATTCCTCTTGCTTTTAGATAATTCAATAGTGCATCAATTTTTTTATACTGAGGTGCAGTAAGATCCTTGGCAATGTATTTTTCTAACCAAATATCTAATTTGTGTGTGTTCTTTGGAGTTTGCTTTTTTACAAAATTTACGAATTTTTTCTTTTCATACTTTACATCACTCTCTTCATGACGCATGGCCTCTATTGCTAGTTTTTTAATTGTGTCATCCGGTATGCCTATGTAACTCATAAAAGTTCGCATACGTTGTGTAAGCCTCCTGCCAGTAACATAAGATGCTTTGTATCCACAGTTGAAACAGTGATAACTTACTGTTCCATCAGCACTTGTCATTATACCACCTCGTTTCTTTCTATCTTGTGATTCTCCATTGTGTATGCAACAAGGTGCATTAAAGGATATCCAACCACTTGGAGTTTTCTTTTGCCCAGAAGGCAAGGATGTCAGAATAGTCGACTGGATCAGGTTCATACCCTATATTTTACTGTCTATAAAGGATTTTGTCAATCTTTCCAGTATTACCAGAATCGTTGTCCCAACTAAACCTAACATTATGGTAAACGCCGGTAAAATTCAAAGTTGATGCCGCGGATGCATCTGTATACGTAGCAGATGTCACTGTAAAATAATCGCTGTCGCTTGGTGTACTTGCCATGGTTCCTTGTACGATAAGTTTACCACTAAATGCGTTTGGATACACAGCGATCGTATGTAATGCTTTATTATTGTTTGTTCCTGGCCTTGCATCTATAGAACTTGAGGAAAACTGCAAAGGACCTCCGGCTTGAGTGAAGTTGCTGACTTCAACACTTGAAACAAATTCAGGATAGGCTCCGTCTACTAGTTCAATAGTGCCAGCCGCCGCATATCCAGTGTCTGCATATGTCACCTCCCTACTTCCGTCGGACTTTACTTCTCTAACAGAAAAATTGTAAAATTTTGCATCTAAGGATAGAAGATCACCCTCGGTAATTGTTGTACTTGCATCACCCTTGGTGCTGACTGTACTTCCATCATCGAGAATAGTCAAAGTCTTTGTAAGCACTGCTTTTTTGCTCTCTGTATCAATGATATTCAATTCATATGTCTTTGATGTTATATCTTGGGCCTTTTGATCCTCGTTCTTGAATGTGAACGAAATGGGATTCGATACTCCTCTATGAAGTGTTAGTCTTCTATCGTACACTTTTGAATTCCTTCCGTGATAACCACTTTGGTAACATATTACCAACTGATCTAGTAAATACCGTTGTATTGTTTGCATAGTACATATTTAACAATATTTATGGACATAGGATGAACGAACTTTTTAAGACATTAAGAGATAAATTTCCATTTTTGAGCCTTATTCGTAAGGGCGATTTGGAATATGTGGGGATAGTGCAGAACCAAGACCCAAATGTAATCAGTTTCTACGATTACGGACGTATAATGCAACCGCAAGACAAAATGAGATATTTGAAATGTGGTGAGATTTGGTGGTATGAGTCCAATAGAAAATTACCAATAAATATTTTTCTCAAAGGTGATTTCCGTTATTTCAGAACAACATTAGTAACTCTTAATTCAAAAGATGTGGAAATAGTCGAAGGTCCAACTGTTAAGTTATCTGAAATTTCGAAGAAACGGGTAAAAAGAAGAACTATACAGTTGGTAAGACGTCCGGTCTAATCTTTTTTCTTTTCAGGAAGTATAGCACCAGTTGTAAGATAGTGTTGTGTTAACGGACTATCTGGCTGATAACCATATGGATCCTTTTTAGAAGTAGTAGATTTTTGTTTACGTTTTTTTCGGGAAGTCTTCTTTTTCTTTTGATTGTGCATCAAAACTATATTTATGCTTTTGCATTAAATTCATCTGCACAACAATGGCATGGGCATATGCAACTGCGTGTGATTTTTTAAAGAAGTAACTGCCATCCGTTGGTTTAATCCAAACTTCTTGCAATATATCTTTCCAATCCTTATACATCAAATGTCTTTTTGCAGGACGTATAATTGCCAACACAGCCGCAAGTTGTTCTATATTCTTTGGTTCTAGTTGTGAAACAATTTTAAAGTGTCCATTCAAATGGAATAATTGATCAACCGTTGTAGCATCTTTCAATATATCCCAATCCGGTTCCTGTATCATAAGTTCAACAAGTTCCTGTTCAGATTTTATATCTTTATAGATGTTTACGTTTAAACAATCTATCTTGAAGTATCCTCTGTCCTCTGCTTTTTTATAATCTAAGGTTGCGTGTCCGGTTATTGGGTGCTCCGGTACAGCATGAAAGTATACACCTGTTTTGTGTTTTTCGGTTTTCTCTTCTTTAATAATAGTGGCAGGAGTATGTTTGAATAATTTAAGTACTCCGTCTCTGTCAAAAAAGTCTATGTCAACATCAGGCATTATATTGTTCCTTGTAAAAAATTTAAAAGTAGTGCAACTAGATATATAAATCCAATTATACTTGCAATACCAAGTAAGTTTTTTTTAGTGAAAAGTTTTCTTAGATAAAACATCAAAGTTTAAACTCCTCGAAAGGTATTTTGCCACCAGGGTATTTCCAGGTACCATCAGTATTATAATGATCCGGATGCTTACCTGTTTCTTTAAATTTGTTAATTGTTTTTGTTAGGCTATAACCTTCCTCATTCTTCATAGACATAAACTTGTTTAATACAATGTTTAGAGGATCTTTCTTGTATAGTTCTATAGCAAGATAGTCGATAACTTTTTCATCCATAGAAGTTTTTAAATGTTTTCCCATTAGTGCATTGTTCCTTTCCTTTTTTTTTCGTGGTATTTTATAAATTGTTTTTTTGTTCCAGGTTTTAAAATTTCTAAACACTGCAACATTTTTTTGTAACCATCACTGTTTTGTACAGTACTATTCATGTCAGGCATACAAACTTTTCCAATATTACCATCATGTTTGATGTGTATAATGATATCACCCTCTTCGAGATCAAAATCCAGTTCATCGTCAATATCTATTCTTACTCTACTCAATTTTTGCCTCCTTGGCTGTCTCCGCTACAAACAACTGATCCGCCGGATAACTTTTAAATTTTTGTGCCCAAAAATCCGGTTTGATAAATTTTGAGACCATTTGTAATTGTTCGTCGTTAAATGATTGTAACAGTTTTTTACCTGCACTGCAACCTAGTACTAGCCATGGCGATATCTTGCCCTGTTGTATGTGTTGCACTGCTCTATTTGTATTGACTAATCTAAAGTAGTCAGACCATTGTGCATTTTGTTCACCTGCCCAATCCATCATTGTTGCGATGCTTCTTTGTAGTGCGGCTTCAACAGGTTCTATCTTTAAGGTATCTACTAGATATCCTTCATACAAATCGTCACGTGCCCAATGATCTAATTTGGCTTTCGATAATATTACATAATCAATAAACTTTTCAGGATATAACGGATTTATATACATCATGTGTCGTCCAAACTTTACAAAAGCATTGTAATACGAACTCTTACAAAAATCTTCGTATGTCTTTGGTTTCATACTATTTTGATGTATTTGATAAAATCTTTGAAATACTATGAATGCATTTTGCACCCATTTTTCATTTCTTTGTAAATGTCTTCTTTTAGGCTCGCACATATGCACTTGTAAAGTTCTCTCACGAGTAAACTCCTTGCCGCAATAGGGACATTTATATTTTGTCGAGTCCATGTAGTTCTATTAATTCCTCTAATTCTCTGTCTGTGATAATTTTATCTAATGCTTCAATGTCTTCTATGTTCCATGTAGGATATATTTGTTCCAACTGTTTTAGACTTTTGTTAGACACCCGTTTCATCGGTTTAATCCATGGATGGAATTGTTGTTTAAGGGCACCACACATTGATGTCAGTATCCAACAAAGTTTTTTATGTTTGCTGGACAACACAAATAAATTTTTATTTGCACATTCGTTCACCATTTCTATATAGTGTTCTATGTAAAAAAGATCCTTCGATGATATACTTGATGCATATCTCATGATCATGAACGGAGAGTATAAAGATCTTTCGTGGTCATCAATCCTATCGTAATAATCTTTATTACGATAATCGATTGCTTTTAATCCGTTTTTAAGTTCAAAAAATTTTCTTTTCGTCATATTTAAATCCAAACAAAGTTAGGTCTTCTGGTGTTTTGAATTCTAACACTAAATGGCCATTGCCATGTTTTATTCCTCGCAAATTTATATTTTGTTCTTCTAGCCATCCAAAAAATTTTCTTGGCCATTCTTCTTCCATCCAAACTGCAATACCATCTTGTGCGATGATAAGTGGCGCATTAATTTCAATAGTTGTCTTACCATACTGAGCCATAATCAACCTGTTCGCACTGTCGAGAAATATCTTTTACAAAGTAAGCACATACTGGTTTAGGACCCTTTGTCAAAGGCACTGCGAGTAGTTGTCCAGACTTAATTTTCGGGAAGTACCATTTCACTTCTGTGTAGATATCTACAACATCTATAGGATAGAAATCCGGTTTAGAACTGCTTAAAGGATTGAAAGTAAAAGCGTCAAATCCTCTATCATTTAAACTTGTTATTGGAAGCACATGCATTTCTGGCTGTCCTTGTTCTCCAATTAACATTTTCCAATCTAATGGCATTTTAATTTTGTGTTTTCCTATTTCAAGCACTGCCGCCGGGGCGTTGAAACTTTCTAAGAATATTAATGGTATGTAGAAAAAATCTGGCTCTTCTGGATTAGTGTTATCTAAAACTGCAAAACGCAATTTTTCATCTACGTATTCTGGAATTCTTTCCAAAGTATAGGTCTGGTCATCAAGAGTTAGTATTTTCATAATCTACTTTCTCTATATTATACGGATAATTTGCCTCTTTGTAAAACTTTTTTCTTTGGGTAAGATGTCTTTTCGCAAATTTGCAACTGCTGGTAATATCCCAAATTTGTACATTGTCTTTATCTTCTGCCTTACGTATGCCTCTTCCTATGCTTTGAATTACTCTTACAAAAGACTTGCCAGGTTCAATAAGAACAAGGTTGAATATCCTAGGAATATTAATACCAACAGAAGCCACTCCATATGTGGCAATAATGATTTTACTTTTTGATGTAGACACTTCATCGTAGTGTTCTTTCCTTTCTAATGTTTTTGTAGATCCTGATATAAAGACAGAATCTTTTAATTTTTTTTCTAATATTTCGCCTGCAGATATTCTGTCGACTAAAATTAATGTGTTGCCAGATGTTGATATGTGTTCAATAGTTTGAGCAATCCAAGACATTCTGTTGCTATCCGTAGTTAGCCATTTCAATTCTTCTTGATAGTTTTTAAACTCCACTGTGTCTAAGGTCTGCAAAACATTGACATGACAGTTTGCTAATACTCCTTTATCCTGTAATTCTTTTGCTGGAATTTTATGAGTTACTTCGCCCAGTGAAACTTTAATCCCCATGTATTCATATTCTTCTTTGGGTATGGTACCTGTAAGTCCCCAACGTATTTGACAATGTGCGAGAGGACCGGTTAACAATCTTTTCAACACATCTGCTTTCGCCATGTGTACTTCGTCGACTATAATAGTGTTTATACCACTGCAGAATTCTTTAAATTCTGTTGAGTGTTCGTTTTTTGCTTTTTTCTCTAACACGTTTAAACTTTGCCAAGTAGCAATCGTGTTATATCTTCCTACTTCCTTTCGGTCACCGTAATAAACACCTGTATCTAATTCACAAGCAACGAAGTCTTCTTCAGTTTGTGTTACTAGACTTTTGTTTGGCACTATTGTTAATGTTCTACCGTAAGGCTCGACTAATCTACACAACGATGCTGTGATAATAGTTTTTCCGGCACCGGTTGCAATTTCCTGTATGCTTTGTGTTTCTTCTAGAAATTTATTAATAGTTTTTACTTGATAATCTCTCAATTCTATAGGTTGTCCAGCACAAGGATGATTTTCCGGCCATTTAATATCCGACAAATAATCTTTGTCTATCTTTTTAAATTCAACATCAAAGTTTGGTCTTTGGTCATCGAGATCAACATAAACACCGCCGTCTTCAAGAATTGGCAGTATCTTTTCAACGAGATGAAGATAAGTTGAGCCACCTAATCCAAAGAATGCAATCTTACCGTCCCATCTTCCTAGTTTAACTGATGGTAAATGATATGCGTATGGAACTTGATATTTAAATTTTTGATGTAGACGTTGTCTCCATTTCAAGTCTAAATTTTCAAATTTGACATTTACCTGATCTTTTATTACAAGTTTGCAACTGCTCATAGTTTCATTATAACGTTTTCACCCCAATCATAATTTGATGGTCTGTGATCATTATAATACAACATCTTAGGTAAAGAATCAAGAAATCTCTTCAAATTTTCGGTGCCCGAAGTATAGTAACCACCGCCTAATGTCACCAAAACACATTTTGGTTTTATTTCTGACTTAATTAAAGTTTTTGGTATTCTATTCCTTACAAAGATAACTTTTGTTTCCTTATCAATATATTTGAATTGCTTACTCAATTGGTACACTTCGTATAAGGTTTGAAATTTAGCATCACTCATTTTTCCAACTATATTATCGTTATACTCAAAATCTTCGTCTCGTCTTTTTGGTTGTTTGATGTCAAAACCAAATGAAATATTTTTTGGAGTGATTCCATGTCTTTCAAAAGTTGATAACCATAAGTCCCACTCATCTGCATCCTCGTCTGTATTAGGATCTCCACTAACAGGTATCACAAGTGGAAAACAATTTAGTTCTGCCAATCCTCCAATTACTTGATCTCTGCTATAATCGTTTTTGTTGATCCATGCTTTAGTTTTTGTACACAATGCTATTTTCTTTCCCAACTCGGTCCAACTTCTTACTTTTAAGTTTTGTGTAGATATACCAAACTCTTTTAATCGATCTGCCTGTATCAACGGTTTTTCATTTTTAACATTAGTATTCCAATATTCATAGAAACTTTCTTCTGCATTGTCTACAATGATTTCATTTCCGATTAACCTAGCAACCGGCTTCTTGTAAGAACATTTTTCTTTTTTTACTTCTAGGTATTCATCATATAACTCGGGTGTAATAAATTTAAAGTCATAACGTATTGCAATTAGTGTCAAAAAATATACTGTCACGTCGCTGTGTAGGAATGTCCATTTTTTATTTTCACCGTCGTATTTTGCGTACATTCCAGGTAAGTCCTTGTGATCCTTAAGCATTCTCACCAAACTAATAATTTTTTTAGTGTAAGGAAATTTTAATTCAATTTTTGTAATTTCGTCGTCGTCTATAAATTTTTCAATGCTTTTTTCAAAATTTATAACTCTAAATGGTTGTTCGTACTGTGGATTGTCCAGTAATTGCTTGATATCCATACCGTGTGCTTGAAACTTTGTTAGGTATCTTTTTAGAATTACAACCGCTAATTTTGCCTGTTTTTCTGTCCAGGCATATTGAGCCTCTGCCAATGATTTCACTGTTTCAAAATCTTTGGGATGAGCATTGATCTGGGTATTTGGTGTTTTTGGATGACTATACCAAAAATAATCATTATATGCTAATATTTTAAGTGCTTCGTTTATTGTTTTTGGTAAATCTGTGTGCATATTACTCATGTGTTTTTAGATAATTATTAGTATAACACAACTGGTAATTTTAGTCAACCTATGGAAAAACACAGTAAAAGTCAAAGGAAAAGTCTTAAAAAACAATTCAAAAGAACTCTGACCGAAAGAGAAGGGGTTGTTGGATTTAAGCCAACGCCTGTAATGGCGGCACATTGGTTTAGAAAACTTAACCAAATGCTGTTCGACAACAAGTTACGTGGTTGCGTGATCCATATAAGAAAACTTCATCATGACTGGGGTAGATGTGTGGCAGACTGGGACAACAGACATTGTAGAAAAGGAACGTTTGACCAGAGAGTGATACCGTACCACAAAACTGAAGTATTCTACAGAATTGAACTACATTGTAAATTTCCAAAATGGAAGGATTTTATCGAAACACTTGCACACGAAATGGTTCATCTTTATCAAATGCAAGTTATAAAAGATCCGTATTCTAATCATAACGAAAACTTCTATAGTTTTAGAAATAAATTTAATTCTGTTGGTTTAAGACTTTATCGTTAAATTCTTTATAGGTCATTAACTTGCTATTGCCATGGTCTGTGCCTGTCTGCAAGTAGTTCATATATTCTGGTGGATCGTCATGCACCACAGTGTAATTCACGTAAGGTCTCATCTTTAGCATGTCTCTGAATTGTTTAAGCCATCCTTCAAATATTTTGTCATCATCTCTTGGTCCGTAATTGATACTACCTTGATAGATGTTGTTCAGTTGTCCCTTTCCGTATTCCCTAAAATCAAAACCTAGTAGATATATATTTTTATGTCCATGTACACCTGCTGTCCAAAATGCAGTGTTTCCGGATATCCAATGTGGATTATTAGGTATGAGATGTAATAGTCCTTTGTTTTGTTTTCTATTAACCTCCAGTGATGGCGCATAGTGTATTGTCTTTTCACCCACTTTGTTCTCAACCATTTCTGTTGTCATTTTTGTATCAACACTAAAAATAAAATCCGGAGTGAAGTCTCTGTAAATTGCATTACAACCATATGTTTGTCCTGTGGCTTTAAGGCTATTGAGATCAAATCCTTTACGACTAGGACCATTGCCTATTACATAAGCATTTCCTCTAGGCACTGCTTTGACTTGATCCTCAAAGTAGGCAGTCTCTTGTATTTTTTTGCCTCCTCTTATAATGGTGGCT
>CEWK01085811.1_pt1 | contig 10092 bp, 9 predicted proteins | sample 531431 | NCBI WGS metagenome assembly CEWK01 (sample SAMEA2623059, study PRJEB7988) | marine metagenome | isolation source: saline water (ENVO:00002010), including
AGTAGGGTTTGACTTCTCATTTGGTTTTCCAACAGGTTTTTTATCAAACTTAGTAGGAGCGCAGAATACGCGGTTTCTTTGGAAGTGGTTCTTTGATGAGATACTAGATGATCATGAAAATTCAAATAATAGATTTTTAGTAGCGGACAAAATAAATTCACTATGTAATGGCATCGGCCCATTCTGGGGTTGTCCTGTAAATCTAAAGCTGCCAAATCTGCCGGCCAAAGGAACGGAATGTAAAGAGCATGATTTTCCAAAATTTCGATTGTGCGAGCAATTCACCGCAGCGCAACCTGTCTGGAAGCTCTATACTACCGGGGCGGTAGGCTCGCAGACTTTACTAGGTTTGCCATACTTACATCGTTTAGCAGTGGAATTTGGTAAGGAAATAGCTTTCTGGCCATTTGATAATGAAGCATTGTTGGCGAACAATAAAATTGTTGTCTGTGAGATTTATCCAAGTATGTTCTTTAACAGTCATGCGCAAAAAAAATTAATCAATTTGTATCCAGATCAACAATATAAAATAAAGGACGCTTCTCAAGTGCAAGTAATGGCTGATGTATTATTACATTCTCCTAAAATGCCTTGGTTTGAAGCATACTTAGACCATAGTAATTATTCTGAGAAAATAAGAGAAGAGGGCTGGATTTTTGGTCAAATCATGGAGGGTGGTTTATGAAGAAACCACCGCCATTGACGAACGATTGCTTCGCCTTGCCTCAAGGAACCAATTGGACCCCAGTAGATGAAGCCCTTAGACATTTAAAATCAGCTTCAAAGTGTTTGGTTGGGACGCAGCAGTTGTCCGTGTTAGATGCCATAGGGAGAGTTTTGGCCACTGATATTCATGCTGGTTCCAGCAGCCCGCCTTATTCAAATTCTGCCGTTGATGGTTACGCAGTTAATTCAAGAGCTTCAAAAAAAAGTGGCGTAATAAGCCTTGCGATTCTGCCCGGAAGAGCCGCTGCTGGGCATCCATATTCTGGGGAAATTAAAGAGGGTGAGGCTCTTCCAATATATACTGGCGCCAAAATGCCCACTGGAGCTGATACAGTTGTTATAAAAGAAGACACTGTTTCTGAAAACAATACGGTTAATTTTTATGGCCCAATTAAGGCTGGATCGAATACTCGTGATCTGGGAGAGGATGTTGAGGAAAATGCATTTATACTCCAAAAAGGGAAAAGGGTTACACCAGGTGATATTGCTTTGATGGTCTCCACGGGTGTTTCTTCTATCACTGTATATTCAAAGCTGAAGATTGGAATATTTTCGACTGGTGATGAAGTGATCAATTCAGATGTCAGACCTTCTGATGGGCAAGTATTTGATTCTAACCGTCCACTTCTACGCTCACTCTTAGTTGAGTGGGGTTTTGATGTAATTGATTTTGGTATTCTTAGAGACAAGAGGAAAGATATTGAGAGTACTTTAGAAAAAGCATCTAAAAATGTAGATGTAATTATAACTTCAGGTGGCGCGTCAGCAGGGCAGGAAGATTATATGTCCCCCATACTAACACAAAATGATAGCCTTTCGGTTTGGCGCATTGCAGTAAAACCAGGTCGCCCGCTGATACTAGCTGTTTATAACGGTAAGCCAGTTTTTGGGTTGCCTGGCAATCCAGTGGCGGCAGGAACATGTGCTATGGTTTTTGCGAAGCCCGCATTAAACGTTTTTTCAGGTAGGAATTGGCTGGAGCCGCTATCATTTGAATTGCCTGCTAACTTTGCTAAATCCAAGAAGGCCGGTCGCCGTGAATTCCTAAGAGCGAGAGTTCGGAATGGGAAAGTAGATATTTTTAAATCGGAGGGATCTGGACGAATAAGTGGTCTCTCGTGGGCAGAGGGTTTTGTGGATCTACCAGAGCATGAATTATCTATAACACCCGGTGAAAAGGTGAAATTTATACCATTTTCGTCCTATATGGATTAGTTTTCCGTCAGTGTTTTTTGCTGTCTATAAATTTTTATGTGTATGTGCTTTGAAAGCTGGACAATTTTTATCTCATATGAAAAACGATGCGGATTAGGAGACTTCAAATGACAACAACACGTTTTGCACCTTCTCCCACCGGATATTTGCATATCGGGAACTTACGTGCGGCATTAATGAATTTTTTAATAGCCAGAAAGTCTCAGGGGGAGTTTATTTTAAGAATAGATGATACTGATGCAGAACGATCGAAGCAGGAGTTCATCGATTCAATATTGTTTGATTTGGACTGGCTTGGATTACATTGGGATAGAATTGAATATCAGTCAAAAAGGCTGGAGAGGTATTTAAGCACTGCTGAAGATCTAAAGGAGATTGGCAGATTTTACGAATGTTTTGAAACACCTACTGAATTAGATTTAAAAAGAAAAAAATTGCTCAATATGGGGAAACCACCTGTTTATGACAGAGCCTCTTTAAATCAGAGCGAAGATGAAAAACTTGCACTTAGAGCGAGCCGTGGCTCAGGGCATTGGAGATTTCTACTAGATCACGAAAGAGTTACATGGACCGATGATATACTTGGTGACATCTCAATCGATGCTGCATCAGTCTCTGATCCAGTTCTAATTAGAGGTGACGGCCAATTTCTGTATACTTTGGCTTCAGTAGTAGACGATATAGAAATGGGTGTTACAGATATTGTGCGTGGGGCTGATCATGTTACAAACACCGCCACGCAGATCCAAATAATGAAAGTACTAGGAGCCTCAGCTCCAAACTTTGCACATCACTCGTTACTTATTGGATCACAGGGAGAGTCGTTGTCAAAAAGGTTTGGAACGATGGCGCTGAAGGATTTACGGGCTTCTGGATTAGAGCCATTTTCAATAATATCTTTAATTGCAAGGCTTGGGTCGAGCCAGCCTGTGGAATTATATTCTGATTTTGAAGAAGTGGCAGCAGGATTTGATTTATCAAATTTTGGCTCTGCACCCACAAAGTTTGATCTAAATGATCTGAAACCTTTAACACAACGCTTTATTCAAAATTTGCCATTTGAAGCAATAGAAGATGATTTAATAAGTGCTGGTGTACCTTCTACTTTAGCAAAACCTTTTTGGAATGTTGTCCGAGAAAACATTAAGAAGCGCTCTGATTTAGCTGCGTGGTGGATAATTTGCAAAGAGGGTGCAGAACCATTTATTGACGAGGAAGATAAAGAATTTGTCAAAGAAGCTTTGACCTTGCTGCCCGCACAGCCATTTACATCAGAGACATGGGGTCAATGGACTGCATCAGTTAAAGAGAAAACGGGCAGAAAAGGTAAAAATTTGTTTATGCCTCTCAGAAAGGCACTCACGGGAAAAGAGCATGGGCCTGATATGTCGGCGTTTTTACCCTTCCTACAAATAATAAAGGCAAAAGTATAAATTTTAATTCTGAACAACTTCTTGTAAAAATCTACCGTAGATTCTTAACATAGCCTTTAAAGATTTTGGTCTGGATCGGTTTGATAATTTGTCTTCCATTCTTTCATAGTCATCCCGTAGAATAGTTCCCGAGCTTGTTCCTTATCCATAGACACTCCGCGCTCGTTGGCCGCTTCTTGGTACCACCTTGCAAGACAATTTCGACAAAAACCTGCTAAATTCATTAAATCAATGTTTTGAACATCAGTGCGCTTTTCCATTAGATGGTTTTTTAATGAGCGAAATGCAGCAGCTTCTATTTCAAGTTTTGTTTGATCGTCCATTTTGTCTCCCGCTCGGTATATAGTTTCAAAATTATCCCTAAAATTTAATAATAATTAAAGCACTTAACTTCTCTATATACAATGATTTGAAGAAACCATAAAAATCTCTTAGTGGACTATTTTAGTAATTTTATTATTGAGAGTTTATTTGTAAGAATTGTAAATTTTTACAATTTCTCTGCACATATCAATGTTGCACTGAATACTATAATAGTTCATAGAGGCCTTATGTTATCGCTAACAATTCTTAGTGATCCTAATGCTATGAAGGAAAGTTAATGAGACGTCATCGCAATGTAAAAATCGTTGCAACCCTTGGTCCAGCATCAGACGATTACCTTACAATTAAGTCACTTCATTTGGCTGGAGCCGATGTCTTCCGTCTCAACATGAGCCACGGAACCCATGATGATATAGCGCAACGGCACAAAACCATAAGAATAATTGAGGAGGAATTAAATAGTCCAATTGGAATATTAGCTGATCTACAAGGACCAAAACTGAGAGTTGGAGAATTTGAGAATGCCTTTGAAACCCTTACTGAGGGGCAGGAATTTCGTCTTGATTTAAAATCAGATCTGGGAACCTCTAAACGAGTTAGCCTTCCGCATCCTGAAATTTTTGCCGCTCTTTCTAATGGGTCGGTTCTTTTGGTAAATGATGGCAAAATTAAATTAGAAGTAAAATCATTCGGCAAAGATTTTGCAGCGTGCAGAGTAAAAGCTGGTGGAGTGATTTCTGATCGTAAAGGCGTGAATGTTCCAGATGTAATTCTTCCGCTAGCTGCATTATCTGACAAAGATAGAACAGATTTAGAATTTGCCTGTAGTTTGGGTATTGACTGGTTGGCTCTTTCCTTTGTGCAAAGGCCTGAAGACGTGAGAGAGGCACGTGAACTAGCAAAAGGGCGAGCAGCTATTTTATCGAAGATCGAAAAGCCGGCCGCACTTTCAAAATTTGATGATATTTTAGAATGTTCGGATGGTATTATGGTTGCGCGCGGTGATCTCGGAGTTGAACTACCAGTTCAAAACGTCCCACCAGTTCAAAAAAGGTTAGTTCGCGCATGCCGAGCAGCAGCAAAGCCGGTAATAGTTGCCACGCAAATGCTGGAAAGTATGATTGAAAGTCCTGTGCCTACTCGGGCAGAAGTATCAGATGTGGCTACTGCCATATATGAAGGGGCTGATGCAATCATGTTATCAGCGGAGTCCGCGGCTGGTCTGTACCCTGTCGATGCGGTTCAAACCATGGATAATGTTGCAGTTGAAGTTGAAAGTGATCCCACATATCGAGAAATCATAGAGGCATCCCGAAATGCACGCCGTAATTCTGTTGCAGATGGGATCGTATCAGCAGCGCGAGAAATAGCAGAAACCACCGATATTAAAGCTATTAGCTGCTATACCCAATCTGGAACAACCGCCCTTTTAATCGCCAGAGAAAAACCCCGTGTTCCAATTATTGCGATGACTTCTGAAATTGAAACCGCGCGGAGATTATCACTGACTTGGGGTACGAACACTTTGATGTCAGGAGCGAAACAACGTTTTAAGGAAGCTGTTGTGAGTGCAGTTCGAGGTGCATTATCAGAGGGTTATGCTTTAGAAAATGATCAAATAGTAATAACGGCAGGTGTTCCATTTAATATACCTGGTACAACAAATATTTTGAGAGTAGCGCCATGTAACGAGCGAATGATCTACTCTATGGATCCAGAATAGCGATTTAACTTAAGGACAATAATTTTATTTATACTATTCTAGGTCTTCAAATTAATAAAAATTGGGCTTGCACACAATACTAACTGAAGGTATGTCGAGTTCGCGGGTCCGGCGAATGGCATGCCGAGTTTCGTGTTAACTTTTTCCTAAGGAGAACCAAATGCCTAAGATGAAGACTAAATCTAGCTGTAAAAAGCGATTTAAGGTGACCGCAACTGGTAAAGTAAAAACTGGCCAGGCAGGAAAGCGGCACGGAATGATAAAGCGTACAAACAAATTTATTCGTACAGCCCGAGGGACTACAATGCTTAGCGCCCCTGATGAAAAAATCGTTAAGGGCATGATGCCCTACGCACGATAAGGAGAGTTAACATGTCTCGAGTAAAAGGTGGTACAGTTACACACGCCAGACACAAAAAAATTGTTGATCAGGCGAAAGGCTATTACGGGCGGCGTAAAAACACTTTCAAAGTAGCTGCACAGGCAGTCGATAAAGCCAATCAGTACGCGACCCGCGATCGTCATAATAAAAAGAGAAATTTCAGAGCATTGTGGATTCAGAGAATAAATGCAGCAGTGCGTGCTCACGATGAAGCTTTGTCGTACAGTAAATTCATAAATGGATTGACGAAGGCTGGCATTGAGGTGGACAGGAAGGTACTTGCCGATCTAGCAGTGCATGAGCCGAAAGTATTTTGCACAATAGTAGATCAAGCTAAAGCCGCACTAGCAGCCTAGCCTACAATACAATTTGCACATTAAGCCGTGCAGTGCGCGCGGCTTTTTTCTTTCACTGGATGCAAAAAAACTTGTCAATCTATCTATACATGATAGCACGGTAGCGTTTGGGTAGTGAGGTCAAATGGACGATTTACGTTTAAAGTATATTAAAGCCATTTCTGACGCGAGAGATGAAAATGCTCTAGAAGATGTTCGTCTTGCGGCTCTTGGGAAAAAAGGTGAGGTCAGTTTGCAGATGCGCGAACTTGGTAAGATGACACCTGAAGAGCGCAAAGTGGCCGGACCCACGCTTAATGCACTAAAAGATGAACTTAACTCAGCACTTAATGCAAAAAAGACTGCTTTAGCAGATGCCGTTTTGAATGCGCGCCTTGAAACCGAATGGTTAGATGTAACTTTACCATCAAGGGCTACAAATATTGGGTCTGTTCATCCAATTTCGCAGGTAACAGAGGAGGTTATTGCGATATTCGCAGATATGGGTTTTTCAGTTGCTGAGGGGCCAAGGATTGAAACGGACTGGTATAATTTTGATGCATTGAATATACCCGGTCATCATCCAGCCAGAGCGGAAATGGATACTTTCTACATGAAACGCAATTCAGATGATGAGAGGCCGCCTCACGTCTTAAGAACGCATACTAGTCCTGTACAGATTCGTACAATGGAAAAGAGTGGCGCGCCAATTCGCGTAATCTGCCCTGGTGGAGTGTATCGAGCTGACTACGATCAGACTCATACGCCAATGTTTCACCAGGTTGAGGGTTTGGCCATCGATAAAGATTTATCAATGGCAAACTTAAAATGGGTGCTTGAGCAATTCGTAAAGATCTTTTTTTCAGTAGATGATGTTGAGTTACGGTTTAGAGCGTCTCATTTCCCATTTACAGAGCCATCTGCCGAAGTCGATATAAGATGTTCGTGGAATGATGGACAATTAAAAATAGGGGAAGGTAATGACTGGCTGGAAATACTTGGCTCCGGCATGGTGCATCCTAAAGTGCTAAGCGCAGGGGGCATTGATCCTAATATTTGGCAAGGGTTTGCCTTTGGTATGGGAATAGATCGGATTGCGATGCTAAAATATGGAATTCCAGATTTAAGGTCATTTTTTGACAGTGATCTAAGGTGGTTACGACATTATGGTTTTGCTTCATTGGATCAACCTAATTTACATGCCGGACTAAGTCGCTAAGTGGGAAAATATATTAAAATCTTATTATGTTAACAAAGCATCTGACAATTTTTCATAATCTTTTAAAGATACTTACCCAAAATAATCATGGACGAGCACAATGAAATTTACATTTTCTTGGTTAAAAGAGCATCTTAAGACTACAGCTTCATTAGATGAAGTTGTAGATGCTTTGACTGATTTGGGTCTAGAGGTGGAGGAAGTAAGTGATCCCATAAGAAAACTAAATGATTTTACAATAGGAAAAATTATCAAGGCTGAGAAGCACGAGGATGCGGACAAATTGCGTGTTTGTAAAGTCGATACCGATAATGGTGAAACACAAATAATTTGTGGTGCACCGAATGCTAGAGAAGGAATTTTTGTAGTTGTAGCGAAGCCAGGCGTATATGTGCCTGGAATTGATACGACAATTGGAGTCGGTAAAATCCGGGGAATAGAGAGCCATGGAATGATGTGCTCTGAGAGAGAAATGGAGCTATCGGATGAGCATGATGGAATAATCGAACTTCCCTCGGGCGAGATAGGTGAACCGTATGGTAACTGGCTATTAAATAACGATCCTGAAAAAGTTGATGCGGTTATTGAAATAGCCATTACACCTAACAGGCCAGATGCATTGGGCGTTAGAGGAATTGCCCGCGATTTGGCGGCCAGAGGCTTGGGTGATTTGAAGCCAATGGATATACAGCCCATTCCTGGAAAATTTAAATGTCCAATATCTGTATCCATTGAGCCTGATACTCTAATCAATGCGCCGGTTTTCTACGGTAGACTGATAAGAGGGGTAAAGAACGGCCCATCACCAAAATGGTTACAGAATAAATTACGTGCAATTGGGTTGCGGCCTATTTCTACCTTAGTAGATATCACGAATTTTTTTACTTACGATAATAACCGTCCGTTGCATGTGTTTGATGCAGATAAGTTAAATGGCTCGTCTATTAGAGTCCATGACGCAAAGGGGGGGGAAATTTTTAACGCTTTAGATGAAAAAGAGTATGTCTTGTCTAAAGGCATGACAGTAATTTCTGATAATGCGGGAGTAGAAAGTTTAGCAGGCATAATGGGAGGTAGTGGTTCTGGATGTACTGATAAGACAGAAAATGTTTTTATTGAGGCTGCGTACTTTAATCCCATAACGACCGCTTACACCGGACGGGAATTAAAGATAAATTCGGATGCCCGATATCGCTTTGAGAGAGGGATAGATCCAGAGTGGGCAGTATTTGGTATCGAGGCAGCCACAAAAATGATTATTGAGTTATGTGGTGGAGAACCATCTGAGGTTGTTCAGGCCGGTGAAATTCCTAACCATGGGAGAGCATACAAAGTAGATACTGCAAGGATTGAGTCCCTAGTAGGCATGGTAATTCCACCAGATGATCAACTGAAAATTCTGGAGAAGTTGGGCTTCGTTATTACGGGCGATACCGCTGGAGTGCCGAGTTGGCGGCCAGATGTGCAGGGTGAGGCTGACCTTGTGGAAGAGATAGCGCGTGTAGTATCTCTAAAAAAGCTGCAGGGTATACCGCTTCCCAGAGTTAGTAACTCCGTTCCAAAACCTGTCTTAAGTGCAGCGCAGCTTAGAGAGCAAACGTCGAGGCGAGCCGCGGCAGGACTGGGGTATAATGAATGCGTTTCATATAGTTTTATTGATGAGAAAAGCGCCAAGTTATTTGGTGGAGGTGATACTGTAACTCAGCTAGAAAACCCAATTTCTAGCGAGATGAGTCATATGCGTCCAGATTTATTACCAGGTTTGTTACAGGCTGCTTCAAGAAACCAAGCTAGAGGTTTCTTTAATATGGCGTTATTTGAAATAGGACCTGTATTCAATGGAGGTAATCCTGAAAATCAGACAGTGAACCTTAGCGGTGTGCTGATTGGACAAACTACTTCGAAAGATGTGCATGGTCAGAATAGGGAAGTAGATGTTTTTGATGTTAAGTCCCATATAGAAAACGTGTTATTTTCAATTGGAGCACCATCGAAATTTCAAATTCTACGTGGCGCAGAGTCCTATTGGCATCCGGGCCGGCACGGACGTATTTGCCTAGGCCCAAAGAAAACTCTTGGGGTATTTGGTGAGATACATCCCAAGGTTTTAAGTTCTTTTGACTTAAAAGGACCAATAGTTGGCTTTACCATTTTTCTTGATAATATTCCTATACCTCGGAATTCAAATACTACTCGTCCACCATTGAGAGCAAGATCTTTGCAAGCCGTTGAACGAGACTTTGCTTTTGTTGTAGGCGAAAAGGTAGAAGCGTCATCAATAACAACTGCAGCAATGGGGTCTCAAAAGGATATCATCGAAGATGTCAGAGTTTTTGACGAGTTTATCGGGGGTGATTTAGGTGATGGAAATAAGTCAGTTGCAATTACTGTAAGACTGCAGCCCACTGAAAATACTCTTACAGAAGCCGAGATCGAACAAGTAAGCAAAAGCGTTATAGACAGAGTTGAGACTGCTACTGGTGGAATTTTGCGCAGTTAAAAAAGACATGATTTCAATTACTCTTAAATCGAAAAATTTGAAATTTTATTTCAAGAGGTAAAAGGAGACTTAAATGCTAAGTGTTTATCTAGCTGGTGAAATTCATACTAATTGGCGGGAAGAGATAGCTGAAGGCGCTCAAAATTTTAATGTAATGTTTACATCTCCCGTAACTGATCATGAAGCCAGCGATGATTGTGGTGTCAAAATAATGGGCTCTGAAGAATTGAAATTC